>NPIG01000111.1_pt1 | contig 94900 bp, 103 predicted proteins | sample 8637441 | NCBI WGS metagenome assembly NPIG01 (sample SAMN07420675, study PRJNA396082) | bioreactor metagenome | isolation source: sample BR6 brine-fed electro-methanogenic bioreactor BR | place: Japan: Kochi | collected 2016-06-14
CCTTATATAAATATTATATCATTTTTCTATCTATATAAGTGATATTTTAGTTACATTTAGTAAGATTTAATTACACTGTTTGCGAACCTCTATTTCTAATGGTTGTCTTTTAGCTTAGTGTTCTTTCGGATACAACTTCGTATAAATCCTGTGCAGCTTCTTTGGTAGCGTGTGTTGTAACTCCGTTAATTTTAACAACTAATTCTTTATTTCCGTATGTTATTTTTAATATATCTCCTACATCAACATTAGACGCTGGTTTAGCAGGCCTATCATTGATTTGAATTCTTTGTTTTTTACTTACTTCTTTTGCAATTGTTCTACGCTTGAATATACGCGAAACTTTTAAGTATTTATCTAATCTCATCATATCTCCTAAACTAACAATTAGGGATACATGCGTATCCCTATATTTGTTTTAGTGTGGTAAATCTTTTTTATCTGTTGGTTTTTCTTCTTGAGGTTCTTCCTTTTTAGGTGCTTCTAAATCATTAGCGAGTACATTATCCCATCTACCTAATTTTCCAGTTTCAACGATTTCATCGATGTCTTCTTTAGTTAATGTTTCAACATCTAATAAGTAAGTCGCTATTTGTTTTAAAAGATCTTTATTATCAGAGATAACTTTTTTAGCATCTTCGTAACATCCATGAACGATTGCTCTTACCTCTTCATCAATTTCATGAGCAACGACTTCTGAGAATGTAGAGCTTTTACCATAATCTCTACCTAAGAATACTTGATTAGAACTATCTTCATATGTAATAGGTCCAAGTTTTTCACTCATACCATATTCTGTAATCATAGCTCTTGCAATTTGAGTAGATCGTTGTAAATCGTTATGTGCTCCAGTTGAGATTTCACCGAATGTTAACTCTTCAGCTACACGACCACCTAATAGTCCTGTAATCATTTCTTTTAGGTTTTCTCTTGTTTGTAAGAATGCTTGTTCTTCCTTAGGTAACATTAAGTTATATCCACCAGCTTGACCTCTAGGGATGATTGTTACTTTATGAACAATACTAGCATCTTTAAGTTTTATTCCGATCACTGCATGACCAGCTTCATGGTATGCAATGAATTCACGTTCTTTTTTAGATAAGACTCTTGATTTCTTTGCAGGTCCCATCATAACTCTGTCGACTGCTTCATCTATATGATGTAGTTCGATTTGAGATTTCTTTTCTCTAGCTGCTAGTAATGCAGCTTCATTCATTAAGTTTTCCAAGTCCGCTCCTGTGAATCCTGGAGTTCTTCTTGCGATTTCTTTAAATGTAATTGCAGAGTTTATCTTTTTGTTTCTTGAATGAACTTTAAGAATTTCTTCTCTACCTTTGATGTCAGGTTTACCTACGTAAACTTGTCTATCAAAACGTCCTGGTCTTAATAATGCAGGGTCTAAGATATCAACACGGTTGGTTGCGGCCATGATGATTACACCCGAGTTATGTCCAAATCCGTCCATTTCAACTAGTAATTGGTTAAGTGTTTGTTCTCTTTCATCATGTCCTCCACCAAGTCCAGTCCCACGTTGTCTACCAACAGCATCAATTTCATCGATGAAAAGGATACTTGGTGAATGAGCTTTCGCAGTTTTAAACATATCTCTAACTCTTGATGCACCAACACCTACGAACATTTCTAAGAAATCAGATCCAGATACATAATAGAATGGAACAGATGCTTCGCCAGCAACGGCTCTAGCTAATAATGTTTTCCCTGTTCCTGGAGGACCTACTAATAAGACCCCTTTAGGTATTCTAGCCCCTAAGTCATTGTATTTTTTAGGATTTTTTAAGAAATCTATAATTTCTTTTAATTCTTGTTTTTCTTCGTCCGCACCAGCCACATCATTGAATGTAGTGTTTGTGTTTCTAGCAACTTTAGCTTTTGATTTACCAAAATCAAATGCTTGTCTGTTTGCATTATTTCCATTTCTTGACATGAAATAGAATAAGAAAATAAATCCACCAAGGATCATAACAATCATAATGACGTTCCAAATGTTATAACCAGAAGCAGGTGAGAATATGTAAATAACATCATTTACTTTCAATAATTCTCCTGTGTTTGGATCGACATCTGTGTTTAATGCAGTAATAATGGCTCTTGCACTATCTAACTCTGTGTCATTTGCAAAGTAAGTGATGTAATTATTTCCATCTGAAAGCAAACCAGTCACTTGATATGCTCTATAGTTATTATCTCCATCAGCTGGAGTTACAGTTACAGTTTCAACGCCTTGATTGACTAACACAGCTTCAAAATCTGAGTTGGTTAATTCTTTAGGACTATCCATATTTCCAAAAGATAGGAATAGTGCGATAACAATAACGATTAAAATCATGATTGTTATAAATTGATTTGTTCTATTATTGACCGGGGTTGACGGTTTTCGTCCTTGTTGTGGTCTTTGTTGATTTGCCATATTGTCCTCCTTACTTAGTGTATACGTTTTCCTTTAGTACACCAACATATGGTAAATTACGATATTTCTCGTCGTAATCTAATCCGTATCCAACGACAAATTCATGAGGAATTTTAGTTCCGATGTATTTAGGATTAAATTCGACTGTTCTACCAGCTGGTTTGTCTAACAGCGTACAAACCTCAACTGATTTAGCTCCGCGATGTTTTAATAATTGTGTAATGATACTGATTGTTCTACCTGTATCAACGATATCTTCTGCAATAATGATATGTCTACCTTCTACAGAGATATCTAAGTCTTTAGTGATTTTCACATCACCTGAAGATGTGATTCCACCATGGTAGCTTTTAACTCCCATAAGTTCGATTTCTAAGTACAAGTCAATATGTTTTATTAACTCAGTCATAAAAGGCATACACCCTTTCAATAAACCAACAACTAAAAGGTTTTTACCTTTATAGTCTTCTGTTAGTTGTTTTCCAAGGCTTTTACAAATGTTTTCAATTTCTTCTGCTGATACTAATACTTTTTTAATGTCTTTTTCAAGCATGATTACCCTCCTGATAAATTAGATATATGCAATGATCACTGTTATGGTTTTCTTTGAATGCTCCAGGAATCCAAATGATGTCACCTTGTTTATTAAAAAACAGCGGGAGCTCATTTCTTTTAGATAAAGGTATTTTTTTATTGATAAAAATATCTTTCACTTTTTTTGTTCCTGACGTTGTTTTCACTTTGTCCCCGTTTCTTCTGTTTCGTATTATTATAGGGAAAGAGAAATCTAAATTATTATAACATAATTTAAACATAAAACCATAATATTTGTTTGGATTTTTAGTTATGATAACTAAATCTTTGTTTGGTAGAGAGTATTCACCGAAATCATTGATGATTAACTCGTAATTCTTGGATATTGGTTTTTGAGTTGAAATATATATTTCGTTATAGCTCTTATAAATACCCAGTGAACCTTCTAAAGTAAATTCAAGATGAGGTTTCTTGTTTGAAAACATTTTTATGATATCTTTGATATTTTGAAAATTAAGTTCGACCTGATTATCTGTTTGCTTATTGGTTAATTTCTTTATGACGTCAATTTGAACGATCTCTTCTAAAGATAAGAATTTATCTACATAGATAACATAACGATCTTTTTCTTTTAAGATATGTGATTTTATAAAATCATTTGCGTGTTTATCAATGAGTTGATAAGCTTTTGTTTGATACTCTGAAAACTGTTGAAACTTATCTAAATAACGAGGATTTTCATTTTCTAAGAATGGTAAGATGTGATGTCTATATCTGTTTCTTGTATAGTCGTCTTCCTTATTAGAACTGTCTTCATTAAATGGTATCTTATTTTCTTTTTGATATGCTTCGATTTCTTTTCTAGATACCGTTAATAAAGGTCGTATAATTTTCATTTCTTTATATTCAGCTTCGGGCAATATGCCACGATACCCTTCAAAAGAAGTTCCTCTTGTTAAACGCATTAAAATAGTTTCGGTTAAATCGTTAGAATTGTGAGCTAATACAATTTTATTTGCATTTATTTTTTTTGCAATTTTCACGAAAAAGTCATATCTTTTTGTTCTTGCATAATCATGAAAATTATCATTGATTTCTTGAATGTTTAAAGTGTCTGTAAAACATTCAATAGAAAGCTTTTTACAAGTGTTTTTAACGAGTTCGCAATCTAAAGAACTATCTTTCCTTTTTTGATGGTCGAAATGTACGACAGCAATTTTGATCTTATGATTTGCTTTAATATTGTTAAGATAATGTAGCATAACCATAGAATCGATACCTCCACTAACAGCAATTAACAGAATATCAGATTCTTGGATTAACTCTTTATTAAAATGTTTAAGCAAAGAAATCGCCCCCAATCGTGTATAAGGTTTTAATGTATGTTTCAATATACAACCGGAGTAAAATTGATTGCATATGAAATTGTATCAAGGTTATGTGATGAACTTATGTGTATTTAGTAATGTTATTGAAAAGTTTCTCATTTAATTCTAAATTTGATATAATAGTCTAGAATCAAATTGATGAGGTGTTTATGAAAAAAATTATATTAGCAAGTGGTTCTCCTAGAAGAAGAGAATTGATGAAATATTTACAGTTAGATTTTGAAGTGGTTACATCGAATGTTGAAGAAGTTATTAATCCGAAGTTAGAACATGATGAGTTAGTTATGGATTTAGCTTTTCAAAAGGCTTATGATGTATTTAAGAATCATAAAGATAGCATTGTTTTAGGTTTTGATACGTTGGTTGTTATTGATGATTATGTGTTAGGTAAACCTAAAAATGAAGAAGAAGCTAAAATTTACTTAAAGCTTCTTTCAGGCAACACACATCGAGTTTTAACAGGATGTACTATTTTAACATCCGGATATTCAAAATCTTTTTACTCTTTCGCAGATGTTACATTTAATAAGTTAACCGAAACTGAGATTGATGAATATATAAAAACTGCTGAACCGATGGATAAAGCAGGTGCTTATGGAATCCAAGGGTACGGGTCTAGATATATTAAAGCAGTCAATGGTGATTACTTTACAATCGTTGGACTTCCAGTGTCTAAATTGTATAACGAATTGAATAAAGTATTAAATAAGGCCTAGGCCTTATTTTTTTGCTTTTATAACAGCTTCACAGACTGTTTTGGCAACTCTTTCATCAAAGATACTAGGCAAGATATGTTCAACTGATAGCTCTTCATCTGTGACCAATGAAGCGATTGCTTCAAGGGCAGCTAGTTTAATGTCATAGGTTACAGATTGCGCTCTTGCTTCAATGACACCTTTCATTAACCCTGGAAAGACTAGAACATTATTGATTTGATTTGGAAAATCACTTCTACCTGTTCCAACTATTTTTGCGCCTCCAGCTAATGCTTTATCAGGATGAATTTCTGGATCTGGATTAGCCATCGCAAACACGATAGAATCTTTATTCATTGACTCTACCATTTCTTGAGTGACAATGTTTTTAGCACTAACTCCAATGAACACATCAGCCCCAATTAAAACATCTTTTAATGAAGTGACTGATTGATCAGGAGATTTAATGATGTCTTTGTTTAGTAAGTCTTTTACAACGGGATCTTCTCTATCTATTGTGACTTTGCTTACAACCCCTTTTTTATTGGTTGCGTAGATGTTTTGAGCCCCCATTTTGTCGAGGGTTTTTATAATTGCGTTACCTGCAGCACCTGTACCACAGACCACTATTTTTTGATTTTCTATTTTTCTGTTTAATAGTCTTAAAGAATTCTTTAGTGCAGCCCCACAAACGATTGCTGTACCGTGTTGATCATCGTGAAATACAGGGATATCTAAAGCTTCTTGAAGTTTATTTTCAATATAAACACATTCTGGAGCTTTTATATCTTCTAACATAATCCCACTATATATTGGAGATATATATTTTACTGTTTTAACGATTTCATCAGGATTTTTTGTGTCTAAACAAATAGGCACAGCTTGAATTCCTGAGAATTTGTATAATAAGGCAGATTTACCTTCCATAACAGGTAAGGCAGCTAAAGGTCCAATATCTCCTAAGCCTAGTACAGCTGTACCATCGGTTACGATAGCTACAGTTTTGCCCTTGGCAGTATACTCATATGCTTTTGATGGGTCTTTTACAATCTCCATACAAGGAATTGCAACACCTGGTGTATAAGCTAAGCTTAAATCGTCTTTTGTATTTAATTCGACATTAGGAATTAAATCTAATTTACCAATATTCTTCTTGTGTAAATCTAGCGTTTTTTGTTTTATATCCTTCATAATTCACCTTCTATTTATCGATAATCTTATTATAACATTTAAACTTTATAAATACCTGTTTTTTTTCTTGCTTTTTAAAATATATTTTGATATAATACTTCTGCTAATTGATATAGAGAACTTACTATGATAATAGAAAATATCATGGCAGAAGGAGAAACCGATATGAAAAAAGACATTCATCCAAAATATCATAAAGTTACTGTAACTTGCTCTACATGCGGAAACACATTTGAAACTGGAACAACGAACAAAGACATTCACGTTGATACATGTTCAAATTGTCATCCATTCTACACTGGAAAACAAAAATTCACAGTAATCGCTGGTAGAATTGACAAGTTCAATAAGAAATATGGTATGAAAAACGAAGAAGAAAATAAATAAAAGCCAATTGATGGCTTTTTTTTATGATTAAATTCATATATAATAATTACAGCTAGGGGGAAGATAATATGTATTTAACACAACACGAAGGTTGGATTGAAGTGATTACTGGTCCAATGTTTGCGGGTAAAACCGAAGAGTTAATTAGAAGAGTCAATAGATTAGAATACGCAAATAGAAATATTATTGTTTTTAAACCAGCAATGGATGATCGTTATGCTGATCAAGAGGTGGTTTCTCATAATAATAGTAGAACAAAATCAATTTCTATAAACAAAGCCAGCGAAATTATGGAACACGTTACTGAAGAAACAAATGTTGTAGCGATTGATGAGATACAGTTTTTAGATGAAGAAGCTGTAGAAATTTGCGAATATTTGGCCGATAAAGGTGTTAGGGTAATCGTCTCAGGTCTAGATAGAGACTTTAGGGGAGAACCATTCTCTTTTATGCCTAAATTATTAGCGCTAGCTGAATATGTTACTAAACTAACTGCTATTTGCTTACAATGTCATACGCCAGCAACCAGAACACAAAGAATTATTGATGGTAAACCAGCTAACTATAATGACCCCATTATTTTAGTGGGTGCTAAAGACTCATATGAAGCAAGATGTAGACATTGTCATACAGTACCTGGCAAACCATCTAAATATGGAAAACAATAAAGATATATTCTACATGGGAGAAGCTTTAAAAGAAGCCAAGTTAGCTTTTGATAAAGGTGAAATTCCTGTAGGATGTGTCATTGTTAATGAAAATGAAATTATCGCTAGAAGTCATAATTTAACCGTGACTAAGCAGCAAACATCAGCACATGCGGAAATGATCGCTATTGATGAAGCATCTAAAAAACTTGAAAGCTGGAGATTGGTTGGATGTACAATGTATGTCACAGTCGAGCCTTGTATCATGTGTTCAGGAGCTATCATTAATTCAAGAATCAATCGATTGGTATATGGTGCTTTTCAACCTAAGTTTGGAGCACATCAATCATTGACCAATGTGTTTGATTTAAAAACGAATCATATCGTAGAAATCACATCAGGAATTTTGCAAGATGAGTCTAATCAATTACTTAAGTCTTTCTTCAAAAAATTGCGAAGTGAAAAGAATTGAATTTTGAATGGATTATGCTATAATACTTTGTAGGAATCTCATTTGAAGCATCTTCACTCAATAGGTGTCCACGAATCAGGTCAGGTCTTGACGGAAGCAGCCTTAAGTAAGGCAGTTATGTGGGTGGAGATGCTTCAGTTGAGATTCTTTTATTTTGGAGGGAAAATATGGCGTTAGTATTTTTTGATTTAGATGGGACTGTTTTAGATAAAGGTCAACCAGCTAAAGGAGTCATTGAAGCAATCAAAGAGCTGAAAAAGAATCATCATACAGTGGCTATAGCAACAGGAAGATCTCCTGTACTTTTATATGACAGGGATAAACTTTTAGACGTGGATTATTTAGTTTTAGCGAATGGAGCGTATGTCTCTCACAAAGGAAAAGAAATATACGCAAACTATATTCCTAACAATGTAGTCAAAAGACTCATGGATTACGTTGATGAAATAGGAGCGGATTTAGTCATTGAATATTTAGATAGATATGTGGCTTATCGTAAAACGACTGATATTCCTGATAAATTTTCAGATTTATTTGATATTGAACGTCCTAAGATAGATCATACATTTTACCCAGAAGAAAATGTATTCGCTATGGTCGTTTTTGAGACGGATGATGTTCAATTAATGTCAGAAAAATTCCCGGAATTAGATTTTAACAGATCGAACGCTATGGGATATGATGTCAATAATAAAGGTGAGTTAAAAGCCGAGGGTGTTAAAGCTTTGATCAAGGAATTAAATTATCCTGAAGATGAAGTCTACGCACTTGGCGATGGGCATAATGATGTGACAATGTTAAAAGCGGTTAAACATGGAATCGCCATGGGAAACGCAACAGAAGAATTAAAGAAAGTCGCAGAATATGTAACGACAAACGTTAATGATTTAGGTGTTTATAATGCTTTAAAACATTATAAACTTATATAAGGTATATAATATAATTAGAAAGAGTGATTACATGTATGACGTCATAGTGATTGGCGGAGGGCATGCAGGGGTTGAAGCTGCACTATCCGCTGCAAGACTAAAAAAATCGACAATACTAGTAACTGGAAACCTTGAAATGGTTTCTTTTATGCCGTGTAATCCATCCATTGGAGGTCCTGCTAAAGGGATCATCGTTAGAGAGATTGATGCTTTAGGTGGAGAAATGGGTAGAAATACAGACAAAACATGTCTCCAAATGAAAATGTTGAATAAATCTAAAGGGCCAGCTGTTAGAGCATTAAGAGCTCAATCTGATAAATTAGAATATCCAGCTGAGATGCTAAAAACATTACAAAATACAGAACATCTAGATTTAAAAGAAGCTTATGTTCATAGGCTAGTTGTCAAAGATCATAAAGTTACTGGTGTTGTTTTAGAAGACAAAACTGTTATAGAAGGTAAAACTGTAGTGATTACCACAGGAACTTTTATGGGTGCTAAAATCTTAATCGGTGACACTGTTAAAGTAGAAGGTCCAGACAAACAAAAAGCATCCGTAGGACTATCTGCTCATCTAAGAGAATTAGGGCATAAAACATTTAGACTAAAAACAGGAACTCCGGCAAGATTAAAAAGAGATACAATTGATTTTTCAAAAATGGAGTTATCACCTGGTGATGATTTTAAATATCAGTTTAGTTACGAGCCTGAACACCTAAGGGTTTTAGAAAAAGAATGGCCTTGTTATTTAATACATACGAATTTAGATACGCATCATATTATTAATGAAAACATGAGTAAATCATCGATGTATAGTGGTCTAGTAGAAGGGGTGGGACCTAGATATTGTCCTTCTATTGAAACCAAACTCGTAAGATTCAAAGACAAGAATAGACATCAGTTGTTTATTGAACCAGAATCAGCCTCTTTAGATGAGGTTTATGTTCAAGGCTTCTCAAACTCTATGCCTTTTGATGTTCAAGAAGAGATGATTCATTCATTACCTGGTCTAGAAAATGCCATCATATCAAAATATGCATATGCAATTGAATATGATGCGATTGACTCTCAAACTTTATGGCCATCACTAGAATCTAAAATGATAGAAAATCTATTTTTGGCGGGTCAAGTTAACGGAACGTCTGGATATGAAGAAGCCGCAGCTCAAGGACTCATGGCTGGAATCAACGCATCTAAAAAGATCGACAATTTAGAACCATTAGTCTTAAGAAGAGATGAAGCATATATTGGTGTATTAATCGATGATTTAATTACTAAGGGAACAGAAGAACCATATAGAATGTTAACATCAAGAGCTGAGTTTAGATTATTATTAAGGCATGATAACGCTGATATCAGGTTAACTGATTACGGATATGAATTAGGATTAATATCTGAAGAAAGATATTCAAGATTTAATCATAAAAGAAATCTCGTTAATCAAATTATGGAAACTTTACAATCTACTTACGTAACACCTAAACAAGAAATTAACGATTTCTTAGAATCAAAAGATTTACCGAAAATTAAAGGAAAAATGTCTTTATTTGATATGTTAAAAAGGCCTAGTGTAACATACACCATGTTAAAAGAGTTGTTTAAGCTAGATTTTGAATCAAATAAAGAAGCTGAAGAACAAGTAGAAATTAATGTTAAGTATTCAGGTTATATTGAAAAATCAGTCAAAGAAGCAAATAAACTTAAAAAAGAAGAAAACATTAAACTACCAAAAGACATCGATTATAACAATGTTCAAAACTTAGCTTTAGAGGCTAGAGCGAAATTGAATCAAGTGAGACCTTTAACAATCTCACAAGCCACAAGAATTAGTGGAGTTAATCCGGCAGATATTCAAATGTTGTTAATACACTTAAAGAAAAAAGTATGAAACTAAATGTTTCATATTTTTTAACACTTAACTGATACTTTGTGATAAAATGTAAAAGAAAAGAGGTGAGAGTTTGTTTGATAAAAGAGAATACTTAGACAGTAAGCTAAATGATTTACTAGATAACCCTAAATTTAATACTTACTACGAATTCTTAATTCAAGAAAACAAGCATACAAATCTTACTAGAATTACTGAAATGAACGATGTGTATTATAAACACTTCTATGATTCAATTGTCTTATCTAGATATGTAGATCTAAAAAATAAAACCTTCTTAGATGTAGGTGCAGGTGCAGGGTTTCCATCAGTGCCATTAAAAATTATTGAAGTTTCATTGGATTTGACAATCGTTGATTCATTAAACAAAAGAATTAAATTCTTATACAATCTAACAAAAGAATTAGATATCAATTGTTGCAATCTTATTCACGGAAGAGCTGAAGAATTAAAACAAAGAGAGCACTTTGATTTTGTGACATCAAGAGCAGTCGCTAGACTAAATATACTATTAGAATTGACATTACCATTTGTCAAACAAAATGGATATTTCATAGCCTATAAATCAATTAATTATAAAGATGAGCTAGATGAAGCGATGAATGCAATCGAGGTTTTAGGTGGGAAACTAGAACGTGTCGAAGAATATAAAATATCAGAAGAAGAAAAACGAGTTTTAATTTTTATAAAAAAAGTTAAAAAAACACATAATGATTATCCTCGTTTATTTGGAAAAATAAAGAAGAATCCGTTATAAGAAAAAGATAAAGAGTAGGGAAGAATATGAGTTTAATATTATCAATTGCAAATCAAAAAGGTGGCGTAGGGAAAACAACGACAGCGATTAATTTAGCGAGTGCTCTCGCTAAATATGGAAAAAAGGTTTTATTAATAGATTTAGATTATCAAGCAAATGCGACAACTTGTATGGGAATTGATAGAGGGAGTTTTAAATACTCTATCTTTGATTGTTTTACAAGAGAAGCGGCATTAGAAGAAGTTTTATTAAAAACTAAAAACAAAAGAATTGATGTTTTACCAGCTAAAACATTAGTTCGAGGAATTGAAGAGAAGATTATTGTAGATTTTAATCGTGATTATATCTTACATTCATTGTTAAGAGATATAAGAGATGATTATGAGTATATATTAATTGATTGTCCACCTTCGTTAGGGTATATCACAACGAACGCTTTGATGGCATCAGACGGAGTCTTAGTTCCGGTTCAATGTGAGTTTTTGGCGATGGATGGTTTAACACAATTATTGAATACAGTTAGATTCGTCCAACAAAAGAAGAAAGTAAACAACGAAACACTAACAATATTTGGAGTATTAATGACAATGTTAGATGGTAGAGTAACATCTGGATATCAAGTCGTTAATGAAATCAAAACATACTTCAATGAGAAAGTATTCCAAACAATCATACCAAGAAATATAACTTGCTCCAACGCAACTTTCTATGGTGTTCCAGTAACTGTTTTTTCACCTAAGAGTAAGTCTGCAGTAAGTTATAGAAAACTTGCAAGGGAGGTAATCCAAAGAAATGAGCAATGACGATTTTGTAAGAAGAAGTCTTACAGATTTAATCAAAGAAAATGAAATAGTAGATTTAGAAAGAGAAGAGGTAGTTGAGATTAAATTAGAATTAATCGAGTCTAACCCTTTTCAACCACGCAAACACTTCGATGAGGACGCTCTAGATGAGCTTGCTGAGTCAATTAGGATGAATGGTGTGTTACAACCTGTAATTGTAAAAAAAGCGGATGACAGCTATATTTTGGTCGCTGGTGAGAGGCGATGCATAGCGTCTAAGTTGGCAGGCTTTACGACAGTGCCTGCGATTGTCAGAGATTATAACAGTCAATACCTTGCAGAATTAGCTTTACTAGAAAATATTCAAAGGGAAGATCTAACAATCGTTGAAGAAGCTCAAGCGTACCAAAATGTGATTCAAGAACTAAGTTTAACACATTTACAACTTGCTAGAAAAGTCGGAAAAAGTCGTTCATATATTTCTAACACACTAGGTATTTTATCTTTACCAAATGAAATACTTGATGAAATTAATAAAGGTAAACTAACAATGGGACACGCTAGGGCTTTAAGTAAACTAAGCGACGTTTCAAGAATTAAAAAAATATCTCAAATGATTATCGAATTTGGATTAACAGTAAGAGATATTGAAGCTTTAGCGAAAACTGAAGAAAAGAAAGTTAAGATTAATAGAAAATCATTAAATCCTAATTTCCAAAACGGATTAAATAATACAGTTGAATTTATGAATAGCAATATGAAATTCAAAAGCCCTGTAAAAATATCATCAAACAAAATAATCATTACGATTCATGATGAAGAAGAGTTAAAAGAATTCAAATCAAAATTAGGTGAAGAATAATGCAAAATTTTGATATTAAACAAGGAAGTAAATTGATTTTAAAGAAAGGTCATCCATGTGGAACGAACCTTTGGGAAATAACATCCTTTGGCGTTATCTGTAAGATAAAATGTTTAGGGTGTAATCGAGTGGTAATAATTGATAGAACAGATTTAAAGAAAAGGATTAAAAAAGTGGTGACTGAAGATGAAGGAATTACTAAAAACAATCATTGATTTTCGTAATAAAAGAGGATGGGAAAAACATGATACACCCCAAGCCCTAGCGAAATCAATAATTATTGAAGCAGCTGAATTATTAGAAAATTATCAATGGGAAGACTCTACACCGGATTTGGAAAATGTAAAAGAAGAGCTAGCTGATGTATTAATATATACACTCGCAATGGTGAATGATTTGGGGTTCGACCCTGAAAAAATCATCTATGAAAAGCTAGAAAAAAACAAGATAAAATACCCTGAAATAAAGTGAACATTGATGGATTTCTCGAGGATTTTGCATATTTTATAAAAAATATTAGTTTTTTTTAAATTTAGAGAAAAAAATAATTGACAAATATATTGATAAATAGTACAATATAATTCGCATTGCTAAGAGGAATCAATGGGCCTATAGCTCAGGTGGTTAGAGCGCACGCCTGATAAGCGTGAGGTCGATGGTTCAAGTCCATTTAGGCCCACCATTATTCTTTTGGGGCATTAGCTCAGCTGGGAGAGCGCCTGCCTTGCACGCAGGAGGTCAGCGGTTCGATCCCGCTATGCTCCACCAGAAAAAAATCTTAAACAAGTTGAAGTTGGCGGGGTAGCTCAACTGGCTAGAGTGCACGGTTCATACCCGTGAGGTTGAGAGTTCAAGTCTCTCCTCCGCTACCAAAATGGACCCATAGCTCAGTTGGTCAGAGCTATCGGCTCATAACCGATCGGTCGTAGGTTCGAGTCCTACTGGGTCCACCAGCTTTTTAATTTTTTAATAATTTGTAATCATCATACGGAGAATTACCCAAGTCCGGCTGAAGGGATCGGTCTTGAAAACCGACAGGGTGTAATAGCCGCGGGGGTTCGAATCCCTCATTCTCCGCCACTTGTCTTAATAGCTTAATGGTAAAGCCTAGGATATGGGTTCGACTCCCATAAGAGACACCAATTTGATCAGAAGACGATTCAGATTACATATGACCCGCTAGCTCAGTTGGTAGAGCATTTGACTTTTAATCAAAGGGTCAGGCGTTCGAATCGCCTGCGGGTCACCATTCTAATTTTTATATGCCCGAGTGGCGAAATCGGTAGACGCGTTGGACTTAAAATCCAATGATAGCAATATCGTGTCGGTTCAAGTCCGACCTCGGGTACCATCTTATGGGGCATTAGCTCAGCTGGGAGAGCGCCTGCCTTGCACGCAGGAGGTCAGCGGTTCGATCCCGCTATGCTCCACCATAAAGTTTTTATTGACAACTATATATATATTTGTTAGAATAATAAAGCGAATTAAATATCGCGGGGTGGAGCAGCCTGGTAGCTCGTTGGGCTCATAACCCAGAGGTCGGAAGTTCAAATCTTCCCCCCGCAACCAAAAAAAACGGTCCGGTGGTGTAGGGGTTAACATGCCTGCCTGTCACGCAGGAGATCGCGGGTTCAATTCCCGTCCGGACCGCCATTTTTTTAAACAGTAATGGTTCGGTAGCTCAGTCGGTAGAGCAATGGACTGAAAATCCATGTGTCGCTGGTTCGATTCCGGCCCGAACCACCATCTATATATTATTAAGTAAAAGTCTTGAAAAAGACTTTTTTTATTTAGCCAATTTCAATAATATTAGATATGATTTGAACTGTTTTTTAGATTGAATTAGGTCAGATTTAGATATTTATGCTAAAAGTGATATAATGATTTAGTATATGTTATATATAATTAGGGAGTTATATTAAATATTATAATAATATTAATTACTTAGAGGGAAGGGATTATTTTATGAAGAAAAACAACTTACTAATTCTTTTGTTGATTAGCATTTTTTTTATGCTTATAGCTTGTGTTCCAGAGGAAACCACCGAGTTGCCTGATTTCACCACTTATACAGAAGTTGACATTGAACAAACTGAAATGAGTACAATCTATATCATACCTGATGTTGAATTGACTAAAGACAATTCAATATACATTGTTATGTATAGCGATGTATATAAGGGAACTTTCATAGGGATTGATGAAGGGAATACTGTATTTTCTATTGAATTTGAAATTGGATTTTTTGAATGGTATGAGGCATCTGAAGAAGGAGAGCTTCATGCATACTATAAATAATATATGTCTATTTAGAATTTTAATAGAATTCTAAATCATTTTTTATATGAAAATTTTTATGAAAATTTCATATTTTTTATATAGAAATGAAAACTATTTTATAACTTAATAATTTAATACTTAGGGGAGGGTATTTTATGTGGAAACGTATTTTGGTTAGAATTATACTTATATTCGTTGTTTTGTTTCTTATTATAACTGTTTTGTTTTTTAGTATGAATATAGCAATGTTTGAAAAGTATTTTAGTAGTCTTACATTTGCTCAATATTTACCATTTATTTGGAATGATTTTGTTGAATACTTAACGAATATCTTTTTAAATTGGGATTGGGGTGTATCCTTAAATGGAGATCCTGTTTGGGAATTGGTTTTTAGTAAAGTTCACTACACGTTAAAAATAACACTAGCAACTGTATTGTTTTTTCTTGTGTTTGGAATAATTCTTGGTATATTTACAGCTGTAAAGAAGGGAACTTTTATAGATAAAATAATAACTTCAATACTTGCATTGTTAAGTGTTATTCCAAGTTTTGTTATTGTTTGGTTTTTAATGCTTTCTATAGGTTGGGGATTAGGTTGGGTACCACCATATTATCCAATTGCAGCGGAAGGTCCAGTAAAGGCAATGTTAGGATTTGTAATACCAATATTGTCTCTTTCTCTATTGCCTTTAGCTAAGGTTACTTCTTTGGTAAGAGCTGAAGTGTCAGATTTACTTGGAGAAGAATTTATGTTGTTAGCTAGAGCAAAGGGTTTAACAAAGATGCAATGTATCAAACGACATGCAATAAAGAATTCGTTTGTAGTTGTCATGCCAGAAATGATTTCATCATTTTTGTTTGTATTAGGAGGGTCCTTTATTGTAGAGATAGTTTATAATATACAAGGAGTAGCTAATCTCTTTTTTGATTCTTTATTAATGCCTTTTTTAGAAGGGTATTATGTATTTATGGATATTCCAGTAGCTTTATTAATAGCAACATTTTATATGTCGTTTGGACTAGTATTTTCTTTATTGATTGATATAATACAGTCTCTTATTGATCCTAGAATTAACACAGGGTTCAAAGCTTAATTATAAAGAAATTACATAGTTTATTTGTCGTATAGATATTTAATTTTAATATAGAACGGAATAAGGATTCAACTATAGATTTTTAATAAATGTAATGTTTATGTTATTATATACTTATAAATATAGGAGGTAACGAAATGAGTTCATCTAAAACAGATGATTCTACTAAACGACCTACTAATAATTTTGCTAAAAAAGTGGTAGAAACAACATCTCAAGTTTTCAAGTTCTTAGAATTATCAGTTGAGGAACTGTCAAAATTAAGTCCAAAAAATATGGAAGACGCAATGGATGATTTTGATAAAGAGATTCAAAGTCTTAAAGATCGACTAGTTGAATTGGACGAAGAAAAGGAAGATATAAAAGACCAATTAAAAGAACACCGCAAGAGAAAAAAAGAATTAATTCAAAAATTAAAACAAAAAAAGATATAAAAAGAATAAGAATATACAATCAAACGCTAAATTAGCGTTGTTTTGAGTAATATCTTATAATCAAAAAAAATATATAATTCGAATATAATTACTTAAAGCTATAATATGACTTGGTTTTTTGAGTTTTTTAAAAGGCTTTTTGAATATGGTGTTGTAAAACTAAGATTCTAGATTTATAATAAAATGATGTAATTACATATATAAGGAGATGTTGAAGAATTATGAATTTTTGTCCGTATTGTGGTGCTAAAACTGTAGAAGGTTCAGATGTGTGTTTATCTTGTGGAAGATTATTGAGTCAAAATAAATCTGTTAAAACAACGAAAGTAGAACCAATTAACACAAAAGGTAGAGCTTCAGGAATTGTTTCTATTGTATTTGGGTCTTTAGGATTTTACCCATTAATATTTATTGGTTCAATTGTAGGTTTTATTACAGGGTTAGTATCTATGAGTAATAAAGATAGTAAATATAGAAAATTAGGAACTATTGGTTTTTGGTTATCGATAGGGTCTTTTGCTTTTTGGTTATTTATCTTTGTTATGTTTTTTCTAATGTATGATGAAATAGATTTTTCTGATTTTTATAACTATTATTATTAAGGGGGAGAAATCCTATGGAAAAGTATTGTTCTAATTGTGGCGCCGAATTAAATGAAGGCGCTGATGTTTGTTTGGCTTGTGGTAAGATTTTAAAGAAAGAAGAATCGAACTTACCAAAAGAGGATGTTGAAGTTTTAAAAGAAAAGAAACCTTTGACACCGCTTTTTAATCTTTTATCAGGAATTTCATTTGTTTTGGTTCTAGTTTTTTACATAACAGCAATTTTTGAATCTTGGATAAGCTCTAGTAGCTATTTTTGGATTGGCGATGATCAATATATTGCTGTATTCTTTTGGTTTGTATTTTTAGGTTTAGCAATTACAGGGTATGTTATATCTAATAAAGAATTTAAGAGCCATAAAATTACAAGAGGTGAAAAGGGAGTTGCTACATTTATGTTTATCAGTTCTTTGATATTTATTTATGTTGTTCTTGTTCAACTTTGGTGGCAATGGTAAAAATTAAACGCTATCTATGATTTTAAAAGCCCATTTGGGCTTTTTTAAATTCAATAGAATGTTATAATTATACATAGAGGAAATCATATGTTAATAGATAAGATAGAAATAAAAACTCAAGATACAAAGGAATATCCTTTTAATCTTGAGTTGTTTAAAAAAGATATTAAATTAAATACAAATAGTCCTGTTACTTTTATTGTTGGTGAGAATGGGAGTGGTAAATCTAGTTTGATTAAGTTATTGCAATCCAAGTTAAACCTAGTAGAGATAAAATTACCCAATACTAGGACATTAAAAAAAGTCAATAGCTCTAGTATTAAATTAACACCTAGTCTGGGTAAATTAAAAGGGTTTTACTTTGAAAGTTTAACGTACATTAAATACATAGAATATATTCAAGAAGAAATCGCTTATTCTCAATCAGAAATTGAAAGAGTTGATAGAGAATATGATGGCAAGTCTGAATATACTAAATCTTTAGCTAAGTCTCCATTTTATAGAACAATAGGAGAGTTGGAAAGTATGTATTCAAGAGATTTATCAATTGTATCTCATGGTGAGTCATACTTAGAGTTTTTCTCATCGAGAATAAGAGATAATCAAATATATTTATTAGATGAGCCGGAGACGCCGTTATCTAATCAAAACCAATTATCCTTACTTGCGATGATTATGGAAGCTACGAAGAAGGGGTGTCAGTTTATAATATCTACACACTCTCCAATATTAACTTCATTTCCTGAAGCAATTATCTATGAAATATTAGATAATAAGTTTGAAGAGACAAAATATGAAGATATTGAAAGCATTCAATTTTTAAAACATTTTTTAAATAGTAAGGAACAATTTTTAAGACATCTCTTGTAAAATAAATGAATAAGTTGTATAACTTGATTGGAGGTATATTATGGGGTATGAACAATTTACACAAAATAGAGAACAAGTTGTTCTAACAAAAAAGAAATATCGATGGGTAAAAATAGTGTTATGCTCAATCGGTATACTTGGTGGGATTGCTATGCTCATTCTTTCAGGAAGAATAACGAATTCAGATGAAAATTTAAGCCAAACTGGATTTTTAATGTTTTTTGGTTTTGTTTTAATGATGATAAGTGTGATCATCCTATTCTTTACTGAAAAATCCTATAGAATTGGCCAATCTATGAATGTCAGTGATAAGTCTATAGACAGAAATCAGATCAATTCAATGCAAACAAAAAATTCATATAGATATCCAGGCAGCGAGCAAGGCCCAAAGGTATAAGATTCTTAAATACAAATAGTAAAGCAGGCAATTTTGCCTGCTTTTTCATATTTATTCAAATGGATATTTTAAGTTAATTAAGCATCTCACTTCGTCCATAGTTCTCATACATTTCAAAGATGCTTCATGTGTCATGATATGATTCTCTAATTCTTCATGTTCGATAGTAGACGCAAAGCTCTCTATTTGATGTGGAAATCCCTCTCCTATATAGTCGATGTCATACCTTTCACCATTAATATAAAACTCAGTACATCTAGAGAATTCTTTCATTTCAACGATTCCATCTTCATAGATGAATCTAGCAGAATGAGGCAATTCTTCTTTAATAGATGATTTTATATAGATTTTGGCATTTAATTCATCTGTAATTATAATGTTGCATTCTGAATCAACTCCAGTGTCTAAAAAATCAGCCGTGGCTTCAATAGATTTGATAGGAATTTGTTGAAGGTAGTGATAGAAACTTATTGGATAGACACCGATATCTAAAATACTACCACCTGCTAATTCTGGTTTTAATATTCTCGGTTTTGGGTCGTTGCCTAATAAATCATATCCAAAATCTAAGTAAGCCTCTTTTAAGGTTCCTAGATCTTTGATTTTATCTTTTACAAATCTTGAACTCGGAAGAAAGTGAGTCCACATCGCTTCCATTAATAACACGTTGTTTTTCTTCGCAACTTCAATCATTGCTAAAAGTTGTTTTTCATTGACTGAGACAGCTTTTTCAATTAATACATGTTTTCCTTGATTCATAAACATAATCGCCTGATCATGATGGAAGTTGTGAGGCGTCGCTATATATACGGCATCAATCTTATCGCTTTTTGATAAAGCTTCATAACTGCTATATGCATATTTCACATTGTATTCTTCTTTATATTTTTGCGCATTTAACGCATCTCTTGCGGATACAGCTGTAATGATTGCATTATCGACTAATAATATGTCCCTTGCAAATTTCTTAGCTATTCCACCTGCACCGACGATTCCAAACCTTATCATTAGAAGTCAACATTATCAAACTCAGGAAATAACTTCATTCCTTTGTTTAACTTTCTTATTTCCTTCATATCGTCTTCATCTAAATCAAAATCAAAGATATCAATGTTCTGAGAAATTCTACTAGGTGTTATACTTTTAGGAATAACTACAATATCTCTTTTAGTTAACCATTTAATAGCGATTTGAGGAATGGATTTATGATGTTTTTTGGCAATGTTTTTCATTGTTTCATCAGCTAACAAATCTTTAATATGACGACTCATTAAAGGCGCATAAGCTTCAAGTTGAATTCCATTGTTTTTGCAGAATTCATGTAATCTATGATTCTGTAAATATACATGAGTTTCTACTTGATTCATCATTGGTTTAATCTCGGTGTTGTCTAATAAGTATTGTAAGTGATGAATATTAAAGTTAGATACACCAATTGACTTAATTTTGCCTTGTTTGTATAAATCTTCTAAAGCTTTGTATGTATCCAATGCTAAATCATAACCTTTAAACCAATGGATTAAATATAAATCTACATACTCTAATCCTAATTTTTCTAAAGAATCATTAAAAGCCTTCATTGTTTGATCATACCCTTGAGCGTCGTTCCAGACTTTGGTTGTCACAAAGATATCTTCTCGATTAATCTTAGCGTCAGAAATTGCTCTACCAACAGCGTTTTCGTTTTGATATACAGCTGCGGTGTCAATATGTGTATAACCGTTCTCTAAAGCGAATTTAACTGCATTATAAGCATCTTCAGGTTTTGATCTAAATGTTCCTAAACCAATGATAGGAATTTTATAGCCGTTATTTAATTTCATATGTTTCATTAGTAATCACCTCATACATATTATATCATTCTTTTCTTTCTGAGCCGTTTTAAAGAAATAAAGAATTTTTTTAATTCATAAGTAATATTTTTTTGAAAGAGAGGTAATTATGAAATTTAAGTTATATTTATTAGGAGTACTTTTGTTATCAATTGTAATCATTGGAACTGGAATGGTTTATGCGTATTCACCAAACTATCTACCTGGTGGAAAGAATTATCTAAGTGAGGATAATTTTGATTATGAAACAGTTGATGAATATTCAACAATAGATGAGTTCTTAGTTAAACCGGATACATCGTATGTTTTATCAATACCTGATGATTTTTATTCTATACAGTTTTCTAATCATGTTGTTGAGTTTTATGAAAATAATTCTTTCCATTCATCTCTAATATTTTCACCGGGTGACTTTGATGTCTGTGATGTAGACAACTCGGATTATTACTGTGCTACATTCTCGACGCCGTATGAAGTTAACTATATGGGTGTGTATTTTGAGGATGGACTACATTATTTTTCTATAAGTGGATTTAATGGAGTACAACTTGAAGAAGGAGATACATATACTGGGTATGAAGCTTATATTCAAGGAAGTATAGTGGATACGGAATCTCCTTATTTTACTTCAGCTAATAAAGTTATTTCTTATGTTGATTCACCCATTACAATTAATGATATTCAATCATCCTTAACTGCATATGATGGAATTGATGGCGATGTTAGCGCGTCTATTACTTTAGTTAATGATAATTATACAGCTAATACAAGTGTCTTGGGAACCTACCAATGTGAGTTCTCTGTTACAGATTTAGCTGGAAATAGTACAAATGTGATTATAGATGTTCAAGTCGTAGATGTGTTAAAGCCAGTGTTTAGTAATATAGGGGTTGTTCAAGCGGTGTATCCTAATGTATATACAACAGAGGATATATTGTCTATGCTATATGCGAGTGATAACTATGACGGTGATATAAGTTCGTCTATTGTATTTGTTGATGGGAACTATTTAGAGAATTCATCAACTGTAGGTATTTATTACATGAACTTTGAGGTTTTTGATTCTAGTGGTAATAAAGAAACATATTCACAAAACATTGAAGTCGTAGACTTAGAAGGGCCAATTATTCATGGAGTTGATACGTTGGCTGTAGGGTATGACGCAAATTTAACAGATAGCAACATACTTGAATTGTTTACGTGTACAGATAATTATGATTTAGAATCAGAGCTTAGTTTAGTTGTGGAAAGTAATTTTTATACGAATAATAAAGATACTATTGGAACATATGATGTAGAGTTATCAGTAACTGACAGTAATGGAAACATTACATATAAAACACTAACAATCAATGTTGTTGATCAGATTGGTCCAGTTATTTATATGGATTATTCTGTTATCCAAACATACTCAGATTCAGTGATGGAACTACCAGATTTTATTAATTTAATGATAAATACAAATGAAATAGACGGAACGATTAACTATTCAGTATCAGTTATGTATAATTCATATAGTGGAATGGAAAATATCCCGGGAGTTTATCATTTAAGATTGAAAATGACAGATGATTTCGGAGAAACTATAGATAAAGACTTCGAAATCAAAGTGGTCGACAGAAGCGCTGACTTGGAATACGGACCTGATGCACCCGATGAACATGGAACCGGTTACACATCAAACGTTGGATCTTATATTTTAGGTGGAATTTTAACGTTGGTGTTAGCCGCTTCTAACATCATATGGCTTATAGTTATTAAAAAGAGAAAGTAAAAAATACGTCTATATTTAGGCATTTTAAAGTTATCAGTATATATTTATCGATAAAAATATACCGTTTTTATATAACGGTATTTTTTTTAACGGTTATATGTCAAAATTATAACTCGATAATTTTAACGTATAACATGGTTTTTGACGCTAAAAATCCTTTTGTTTTTGATTTTCGATGGTGTTATAATACAAATATCAAAATAATAGCAAAACTATGTATATATAGAAAGGGGATTTTTTATCAAAATGGGAGCTAAAATAGAGATTACTGAAGAAAAATTAAATTTACTTAAAGCGGAAATCAATAAAAACAAATTAGAACCAGGTCCATTGATGCCTACGCTACATGCAGCTCAAAAAATATTTGGATGTATTCCATTAAGAGTACAAAAATTTATTTCAAATGAATTAGATGTTAGCATTGCGAGAATTAATGGAGTAGTTACTTTTTATGGGCACTTCTCAATTGTTCCAAAGGGGAAAAATGTCATTAGTGTATGTTTGGGAACAGCGTGTTATGTAAAAGGTGCACAAGGGTTATTAGATGCATTCTCACATGACTTAAGAGTTGGTGTGGGTGAAACATCAAAAGATGGATTATTCACGTTAGAAGCAACGAGATGTATAGGAGCTTGTGGATTAGCACCTGTATTTACTGTGAATGAAGAAGTTTATGCTAACGGAACTGTACAAGTCGTAAAAAAAGTTATTAATAAACTTGCTGAAGAAATCGAAGTATAGGAGGGAAACATGAAGTCGTTAGAAGAATTAAAAGCTCTACGTGAAGCGTCACTAAAAAAGATGAACATGGAAGGTGTGCAACACGGAATCAGAGTTCTAATAGGATACGGAACATGTGGTATTGCAGCGGGGGCAACTCCTGTATACGAAGCTTTCGTACATGAAGTAGAAAAACAAAATTTAGATAATGTAGAAATCGTTCAAGTTGGTTGTATGGGTGAATGCGCATTTGAACCAGTTGTTGAAATAGTAGAATCTGATGGGTTGAAAACAATTTATTGTAATGTCACTGACAGAATGGCAATGGAAATTGTAGACGAACACATCGTGAAAGGGCAAAGAATCGGTAAGTATTTGTTATCGAATGTTAAGAGGTAATTATTTATGTTAGATAGAATGCACATATTAATCTGTGGCGGAGAAAATTCTAAAGTAAATAATTCTGTAGAATTAAAAAACGCTATAAATGCGGAAATCGAAAAAAATAACATTGATGATGTAAAAACAATCTTAACTGGATGCATGGGTATGTGTGCTGCAGGAACAAACATTATTGTTTATCCTGGAGAAGTTGTATATTCAGGTGTTCAAGTTGAGGATGCAAAGGAAATCGTTGAACAACATGTAATCAAAGGGAAACCAGTTGAAAGAATTTTACATAAAGGTGATTTTGATAGAACAAAACTTCCTAACAAATCACAAGTCATCTATTTTGCAAAACAAAATCGTATTGCATTAAGAAACTGTGGTGTTATTGATCCATTGAATATTAATGAATATATTGCAAGACATGGATATGAAGCTTTAGGTAAAGTATTAACAACAATGTCTCCTGAAGAAACAATTGCAGAAATGAAGAAATCAGGACTTAGAGGTCGTGGTGGAGGAGGATTCCCAACTGGTTTAAAATGGGAGTTTGCATCTAAATCTGTATCTGATGTTAAGTATGTCATCTGTAATGCAGATGAAGGAGATCCAGGAGCATTCATGGATAGAGCCGTACTTGAAGGGGATCCACACTCAGTATTAGAAGCTATGACAATTAACGGGTATGCAATTGGAGCGACACAAGGATATATTTACATTAGAGCTGAGTATCCTGTCGCAGTCGAAAGATTAGAATTAGCAATTAATCAAGCAAGAGAATTAGGGTTATTAGGTAAAAACATCTTTAACTCAGGATTTGATTTTGATATTGATTTAAGATTAGGTGCTGGTGCTTTCGTATGTGGTGAAGAAACTGCACTTATCGCTTCAATCGAAGGTGAAAGAGGAATGCCAAGAAACAAACCTCCTTTCCCTGCTGTTAAAGGATTATTTGGAAAACCAACTAACGTTAATAATGTTGAAACATTTGCAAACGTCCCAGTTGTATACTTAAAAGGTGCAGATTGGTTTAAATCAATCGGTACTGAAAAATCAAGCGGAACAAAAGTATTTGCACTTGGTGGTAAAATTGCTAACACTGGTTTATTAGAAGTTCCTATGGGAACAACGCTTCGTGAAGTTATCTACGAAATTGGTGGAGGAATTCCAAATAATAGAGAATTCAAAGCTGCTCAAACTGGTGGTCCATCAGGTGGATGTATCACTGCAGAATCATTAGATACTCCAATTGATTTCGATAACTTAATCGAACTAGGATCTATGATGGGTTCTGGTGGTATGATTGTCATGGATGAAGACAACTGTATGGTTGACGTTGCTAGATTCTATTTAGAATTTACAGTAGATGAATCATGTGGTAAATGTACACCATGTCGTGAAGGAACAAAAAGAATGTTAGATATTCTTAATAGAATATGTGAAGGTCAAGGTACACTAGAGGATTTAGATGTATTAGAAAGACTAGGAAATATGATTAAGGATTCTTCATTATGTGGTTTAGGGCAAACAGCACCTAACCCAGTATTATCAACTTTAAAACATTTTAGAAAAGAATATGAAGCACATGTTGTGGATAAAGTTTGTCCAGCAGGTGTGTGTTCTAAGTTAACAACTTATAAAGTATTAGACAACTGTATCGGATGTACAAAATGTGCTAGAAACTGTCCAGTTGAAGCTATTCAAGGTAAAGTTAAAGAGAAACACTTCATTGATTTAGACAAATGTATTCGTTGTGGAGCTTGTAAATCTGCTTGTCCAGTAAACGCAATCTCTACGAAACCTGAAGGATGGGAGGATGCAATAGCGTAATGAGTAAAATAATAAACTTAACTATAGACGGTAATCAAATCTCAGTGCCTGAAGGTACAACAGTTATGAAAGCTGCAGAATCAATTGGTATTCATATTCCAAGACTTTGTTTCTTAGAAGGTATTCATGAACAATCAAATTGTCGTGTTTGTGTTGTGAAAATAGATGGTGTTAGAGGATTAAAAACGTCTTGTTCTACAAAAGTACAAGAAGGTATGGTTGTTACAACTGACAATAAAGAGATTTATGAATCTGTATCATTTAACTTAGAATTGTTAGCAGGTAACCATAAATTTGAATGTTGGAAATGTTCAAGAGAGCAATCTTGTGAATTCTTGGATTTATTAAGAAGATATAATGTAGACAATGATTTTTCAAATGCAAAGCTATTTGATCAAAAAGAAATCAAAATGAATGAAACATCTAATTCTATGTTATTAGATTCAAGTAAATGTGTTCTTTGTGGTAGATGTGTATCTGCATGTGAAAAACTATCTGGACTTGGAATCTTAAACTTTAGTAACCGTGGATCTAACACATATATTGGGCCAGCTCAATTCCATAACTTAGAAGATGCTGGTTGTATCTATTGTGGTAAATGTATTCAAGCATGTCCAACAGGTGCAATTAGAGAAAAAGATGAAGTTAAATTATTAGAAAGAGCACTAAGAGATAAAACTAAAACAGTTGTCGTTCAAGTTGCTCCTTCTGTAAGAGCTGCGATCGGTGAAGAATTCGGATATCCTATTGGGACAAATGCAGAAGGGCAAATGTTTGCTGCTTTAAAAGCTTTAGGAATTAAAGAAGTTATTGATACTAACTTTACAGCTGACTTAACAATCTTAGAAGAAGGTTCAGAATTTATAGATAGAGTTCAAAATGGTGGGGTATTACCAATGTTTACATCTTGTTCACCAGGATGGGTAAACTATCTAGAACTATATCATCCGGAATACATTCCTAACTTATCAAGTTGTAAATCTCCTCAACAAATGGCAGGAGCTTTAATAAAAACTTATTATGCTAAAAAATTAGGTAAGGATCCTAAAGATATTTATTCAGTATCTATCATGCCTTGTGTAGCTAAGAAATCTGAATCTAAACGTCCTGAAATGGGAAGGGATGGATACAGAGATGTTGATTTAGTATTAACAACTAGAGAATTAGCTAGAATCATTAGACATAGAGGAATTAACTTTAAAGGTTTAATGCCAATCAAACCTTATGGAACACTCGCTGAATACACAGGAGCCGCAAATATCTTCGGTGTTACTGGTGGTGTTATGGAAGCTGCATTAAGAACTGTTACGGAAATCATGGAAGGTCATTCTACACCAGTTGAATTTAAAGAGGTTAGAGGATTAGAAAACATTAAAGAAGCAACTTATAATGTTGCAGGTATTGATGTTAATGTTGCAGTAGTACATGGTGGAGCTGCAATTAAAGAATTCATAAAAATCTTAAAAACGACAGATAAACAATATCATTTCGTAGAGTTTATGGGATGTACTGGTGGATGCATTAATGGTGGTGGACAACCAATAGTTTCTGCAATCAATCAAGAAAAATATGATGTTAGAAAACTTAGGTCACAAGTTATGTATGATATCGATGTTGCTAGTGAGTTCAGAAAGTCTCATGAATCAAGAGCTGTGAAAGCTGTTTATGAAGAATTCTTAGGGAAACCTAATTCACATAAGTCACATGAATTATTACATACACATTATAATAAACGTTCATTCTATGAAATTAAAATGGATTAATTTTTAAACAAATATAAAAACTACGAACTTGAAAAATATATTATTATATCATTTCTTTATTCGTAGTTTTTTTTATATAATATATGTGCTAAACAATATATGACAGGAGGTTTATATATGAAAAAAATATTAACATTATTGTTGGGGCTTGTTTTAGGACTTGCACTTATAGGCTGTGGTTCAAAAACAACAGAAACGACAACAGTTTCTACAACACAAACAACAACAGAAGCAACATTAGATTATTCAACACCACTTAAAGTTATTGCGCCAAACGGAGCGCCAGCTTTATCTCAAATATATGCAGAATTGGATGCTAATTATGACGTGGAAGTCGTAAATGGTGCGGATTTATTAGCTGCAGCATTTGGTTCTGAATCACATGATTTTATTTATGCACCTACTAATTTAGGTGCTAAATTATACAACTCTGGAATTCAATACAAATTAGCCGCTGCAGTAACATTCGGTAACTACTATCTAGTGAGTTCGCAAGAAAATTTCACTTTAGCCTCTTTAGAAGGACAAGAAATAGTTGTTTTTGGACAAAATGCTACAAGTGATATAATATTAAGATATATACTTGAACAAAACAACATCACAGCGACACTGACTTATGTTGCATCAGCAGGTGATGCCAATGCTGAGTTTGTTCTAGATAGCAACAAAATCATTCTATCAGCTGAACCATTATTATCAGTGATGGGGGTTCAATTAGCTGCTCAAAGCAGAACATTTAATACAATTGATTTACAAGCTGAGTATATGGCAATAACTGGTGAAGATAGTTATCCTCAAGCTGGTGTATTTGTGAAAGCAGATTTAGATTCTGAATATGTAGAAGCGTATTTAACAATATTAGAAGCTTCTGTTAACACAGTTAATAATGATATTGAACAAACAATTACTCAAGCAACAGCATTAGGATATACGTTCCCAGGACCTGTTTTAACGACAGCGATTCCTAGAAGCAATATTGGTTTTGTCAGAGCGACAGAGATTAAATCAGATTTAGAAGATTACTTTAATATTATTTTAGAAATGAATTCAGCATTAATTGGAGGACAATTACCAGACGACGATTTTTATTTCTAATCAAATAAATAGGAGTTTAACTTGAAAAAATACTCAAACGCAATATTCTCATTATTCGCAATATTTTTAATGTTTATATTATGGCAAGTATATGCGTCAACTTTAGATGTTAGCATATTACTGCCATATCCTAAAGATGTATTCCTAGCACTTGGTAGATTATTTGTAACTACTAAGTCATTAACAGTTATATTCTATACAGTATTAAGATTATTAATCTGTTTAGCTATCTCTGCTTTTGCTGGAATCCTTTTAGGTGTAGTTTCTGGATTTTCAAAGAAATTTGCAAGGTTTATGAGTCCTATTGTTACCGTATTAAGAACAGTTCCGGTCATAGCTATTACAATCATATTATTGATGTATTTTGATAAGGATTATGCACCTTATGCAATTACATTCTTAATGCTTTTCCCAATCATATATCAAGGAATCTATGAAGGAATAAAAAGTATAGACCAAGAATTAATTGATGTATATAGATTAGATGATAATAATTTCTTTACAGGATTAACGCATTGTTATCTCCCTTTAATCTCTAAAGATATAAGGACAGCTATTCTACAATCTTTAGGACTCGGTTTAAAGGTAATGGTCATGGCTGAATATTTAGCAAGTACAGAAAATTCAATCGGTAAAGCTATTTCAAATGCTAAGGTTAACTTTGCGTTTGATGAAATATTTGCGTGGGTTATATTACTTATTATCATTGCTTTATTCTTAGAATTATTGGTTAATAGGTACAAACCGATTACAGAAAAAATAAAAAAGACTTCGAAATAGAAAAAGGTCTTTTACTATTCATAAAATTATAGTATAATTATTTTGTCAAAAGGGAGTAGCTGACGCGTGCGTGATTAAATCAACATCATGGCTTTGGCCTGGTTTAATTTTAAACAGCGAGACTTATGCACACAATTTCAGTGCATAAGTTTTTTTTTATAAAAATGGAGGAATATATATGTTAGATCATGAGATGAGTATTAAACAGATTCTAGAGAATCAAAATGTTGATATCAAAAAAGGATTATCAACAGAAGAAGTATTAAAAAGACAAGAACAATATGGATTAAATGAATTAAGAGAAAAGAAGAAAAAAACATTGTTTCAAATGTTTTTGGATCAATTTAAAGATTTCTTAGTTATAATCCTTTTAATCGCTGCGGCAATTTCAATTGTTGTAGGGATTATAGAACATGAAGGACTCGTTGATGGATTTATTATTTTAGCGATTGTTATACTAAATGCTGTATTAGGCGTTATCCAAGAGCAACGTGCTAATGATGCCTTAGCTGCACTTAAGAAAATGAGTTCTCCTAGTGCTAAAGTTATAAGAAACGGAAAACCTGTAGAAGTAGAATCTACTGATCTAACAGTTGGAGATATCGTTATATTAGAAACAGGAGACTATGTAGCTGCAGATATTAGATTGATTGAATCAGTTAATTTAAGATCTGATGAGTCTGCTTTAACTGGTGAATCTACTCCTGTTGAAAAAGATGCATCGAAAGAATTAAAAGAAGGAACCCCTTTAGCTGAAAGAGAAAATATGGTTTATATGTCAACATTGATTACTTATGGAAAAGGTAAAGGTGTCGTGACATCTGTTGGTATGGAAACAGAAATCGGTAAGATTGCAACAATGCTTGATTCAGTTGAAGAAGGAAAAACACCTTTACAAAAAACAATTGATCAATTTGCTAAAGTCCTAGGAATTATTTGTATTGCAGTATCTGTTGTTGTATTTATTTTAGGATTTATTCAAATGTCCTCACCCGATAGTGATTTAGAGTTAATAGATTTATTCTTAACCGCTGTTGCATTAGCGGTAGCCGCAATTCCAGAGGGATTAACAGCTGTTATAACAGTTGTACTTGCTTTAGGGATGCAAAGAATGGTTAAAAGACATGCAATTATTAAAAACTTATCAACTGTTGAAACTTTAGGGCAAGCTTCAGTAATTTGTTCAGATAAGACTGGAACACTTACTCAAAATCAAATGACAGTAAGAAAAGCATTTGATATGACGAATGAATATGAAGTCACTGGTGGAGGATATTCTCTAGAAGGTGAAATCCAAATAGATGGTAAAAAAGTTAAACCAAATGCTAACTTAACTAAAATCTTAGAAGCATGTTTATTATGTAACGATGCAAAAATCGAAAGTGAAGATAAAGTATTAGGGGATCCAACTGAAGGGGCTTTACTTGTATTAGCAGCTAAAGGTGGATATAGCTTAGATGATTTAGATGAAACTTATCCACAATTAAACGAATATTCATTTGATTCTACAAGAAAAATGATGACATCAATTAATGTTGTTAATGGGAAAAACTTAGTATTAACAAAAGGAGCTTGTGATCAGTTAATTGATAAATGTAATCGTGTTTTAATTGATGGAGAAGCAGTAAAAATAACTAAGAAACATATTGACAAAATTTTAGCTCAAAATGAAAAATATTCAGAACAAGCTTTCCGTGTATTAGGTTTTGCGTATTCAGAAACTGATACACCTAAATCGAATGATTTAGAACAAGATTTAATATTTGTTGGATTAACAGCTATGATTGACCCACCTAGACCAGAAGCTAAAACTGCGATTGAACAATGTCATAAAGCTGGTATTAGAGTGATGATGATCACAGGTGACCATTTAACCACAGCTAAAGCAATTGCTACTGAATTAAATATATTAAAAGAAGGACATATTGCTTTATCTGGTGAAGATACGAGACTTATGACTGATGAAGAATTTGAAGAAGCAATTCTTAACTGTGATGTATTCGCACGATCTACACCGGCTGATAAAATAAGAATTGTTGAGATTCTACAAAAAAATGGTGAAGTTGTTGCGATGACAGGTGATGGAGTAAATGACTCTCCAGCATTGAAACAAGCTGAAATTGGTGTTGCTATGGGTATTACAGGTACTGAGGTATCTAAAGAAGCATCCAATATGATTTTAACGGATGATAACTTTGCTTCAATCGTTTCTGCAGTAGAAGAGGGAAGAATTATATATTCTAATATTAGAAAATTCACAATTTTCTTAGTCTCTTGTAATATTGGTGAAATATTGATTATTCTAGCCGCAATGATATTTAGTTCAGCTTTCGGTGGATTCATTCCATTACTAGCAATTCACTTATTATGGATTAACTTAATGACAGATTCATTCCCAGCCTTTGCATTAGGTATGGAAAAAGGTGAACCTAATATTATGAATCAACCTCCAAGAGATTCTAAAGAACAACTCTTAAACAAACCAACGTTAATCAAAGTAGTCGTTCAAGGTCTTGGATTAATGATTGCTGCGCTATTGAGTTTTAGAATCGGATTAGATATTGATGATTTAGAACATGCAAGAACAATGATATTTGTCACAGTCATTTTTGGTGAATTATTTAGAACATATTCTGCGAGATCAGAACATAAATTCCTTTGGCAATATAATCCTTTCTCAAATAAATTCATTAACTATTCGGTATTCATTTCAATTGGGTTACTTGCATTATTAGTTTACGTTCCTCAATTAGCTGAAGTATTCTCTATTAAAGCACTATCGCTTAATGAAGCATTGATTGCTGGTGGATTAGGATTTATCCCATTAGTTTTTGGTGAAATAACGAAGTTTTTTAAACAATAATTTGATATATATAAGAAAAAGCATTCTTTTGAATGCTTTTTACTTTAGCTTTATTAAATTGTTACTTAATTATGTTATAATTGTTAATGACGAAATTATGAGAGGTGTATAAATGAAATTAAATTACAAAAAGACGTTCTTAGTAGGGTTTGCTTTTTTTATTGTAACACTATTTTGGACAACCTATGATACGATTGTAGCTAAAATATTAATTGACAAATTTGGTTTGAATCAAACATGGTCGGGACTTGTTATGGCTATGGATAATATTTTGGCATTATTCTTGATTCCTTTATTTGGTAGTTTATCAGACAAAACTAAATCCAAAAGAGGTAGAAGAACTCCATATATTATTATAGGGACAATTTTAGCGTCATTATTATTCATGGGACTAACATATAGTGATAATAGACAAACGACAATGTTAGAAACGGAAACGAATATTACTGAACAATATGCTGAATTCCAAGAGACAGAGTTGGATTACAATGCGTGGGTTCTAATTCAAAATGAAATTGTTGTTCAGTGGGATGAACTTCTAGCTGACGGTGTCATCGACCAAGGTCAATATGATACATTCTATTACGAAGTTATTGATGGTGATGATACTGATGATAGAGCGAATTGGGAAGATGACCAAAGAGAAGGTATTGCTGAAATATTAGCATATGAAGGAACCGACTTAGATAATAATACTCTGAATGATTTAAAAGAGTGTTTTTATCATCATTTAAATCAGATGGCTTGGATTCAAACATCTCATGAACCAACAGTGTTTATCATTTTTGTCATCAATCTATTATTTGCATTATTTGCAATGGCAAGTTTTAGATCGCCAGCAGTTGCTTTAATGCCTGATGTTACAAATAAACCATTACGTTCAAGAGGGAATGCAGTTATCAATTTAATGGGTACTTTTGGTGGTATGATTGCCATTGGTCTACTGATGGTATTTGGCTTAGATAACTTATCTTATGTTAACTATGCTCCAGCATTCTTATCAATTGGAGTTTTAATGGTAGTCGTTTTAATTATCTTCTTATTGACAGTTAACGAACCTAAATTAGTTGCTGAAAAAGAAGCCTTAGATAAAGAATATGGTATTTCTGATGATGAAGAAGATGAAGATGAAGAAATTGAAGAAGGACAAGAACTAAGTAAAGGACAAAGAAAATCATTGTTATTAATTTTATTGTCTGTGTTATTATGGTTTACGGCTTATAATGCGGTAACTACTAAATTATCGGATTATGCACCTAAAGTATTAGAACTTGGATTCTCAATGCCTTTATTAATTGCGCAAGGGGTTGCTCTTATATCATTTATTCCTATTGGGATTATCGCTACTAAACTTGGTAGAAGAAGAACAATTATTATTGGTATTATTATGTTAACAGCTTGTTTTGGTTCAATATATTTCTTGAAGCCAGGTTCATCAGGATTGATGTATGTAATATTTGCTTTAACAGGTGTAGCTTGGGCTACAATCAATGTTAACTCATATCCAATGGTTGTTGAACTTTCGAAGGGATCAAACGTTGGGAAATACACAGGATACTATTATACATTTAGTATGGCAGCACAAATTCTAACACCAATTCTTTCTGGATTCTTAATGGATCAATTAGGAAGAACAATCTTGTTCCCATATGCAGCGTTCTTTGCATTTGCATCACTTGTTACAATGTTATTTGTAAGACATGGAGATGCTAAAGTAGTAAAGAAAGATTCAATATTAGAAAACTTTGATGTTGATATGGACTAAACAATATTAAAGGAGACTTTCAAAGTCTCCTTTTTTTATTGTTTCGGTATGAAAAACTCGAATACTGAATTATCACAAAGTTTTTTTGCTCGATCAAAATCTTCTTGAGAACGAGATGTATAACAAATAACAGTTAGTCCTTTTTTACGAGCTCTAGTAACATATTTATTCGGTAAATCAACCAATCCATAATTAACGAAATCAGGCTTATTAAAGCGATTAAAAAACATTATTTTCATTAGATATTTTTTAAACCAAGATAATCCATCATAATTTCTAAAGAACTCTGTGATTTGACCTCTAACAACCTCAGGTTTATTTTTTTTGAACCAACCGACACATACTGGGTTGAATGCTTGTATTGCATAGATACCTTTATAATCTTTAATCGTCTCCCAAAATTTCTCGCAGAATTCATTCGCATCACCAACTGATTTTAATTCAATCATTAAAGGGACTCTTCCGTCAACCATATCCAATACTTCTTTTAAAGAGTGAATCGTTTCATCGGTGTCTAACAATTTGATTTTTTTCACTTCATCATATGTTAAATTACATAGTTCCTCATTTCTACCTTTAACCATTCGTTTCAAATTTGAATCGTGAAATACGACACAAGTTCCATCTTTTAGTAGATTAACATCAAACTCAATCCCATACCCTTTTTCTACAGCTAGTTTAAAAGCTTTCATAGAGTTTTCTGGAATTGACTTATCTTTTGAATGTAAACCCCTGTGAGCAATTAAATGGTCTTTGACCCAAGTTAAATCCTTCATCTGTTTTTCCTCATTTCTTAAATCCTGTACGTTTTATTCTACCCCAATTATGCTTATCTTTAAAGGAGGTAAAGAAACCTTTTGTTCTATATATACTAATTAATTGTCTCCAACCAAAATTTTCTATGATTGTATAGAAGATTTGTTTTAGTGTATCTTTTATAGATAATGGTTCTGTATATTTTTCTTGTAAGAAAATTGAAACCAAAGTTACCAGCATTCCTAGTAAAATAGTCACTACAAAAAGAAGTGCAAGTAGAACCCCATCGAATAGTCCAAATATGAGTCCTAGAATGATTGTTAGTAATACTTGGGCTTCTAACACTGGGCCTAGCATTTCAAAAATTAGATAGTAAGGCATTGAAATAAGACCGTTATTTCCATATTTCTTATTAAATATCATCTTGCGATGATATGAAAGTGTGTCAATAAGACCTTTTTGCCATCTGTTTCTTTGACTAAAGAAAGATTTTCTATCTTCAGGGACCTCTGTATAACATCGAGCCATTGGAACATATCTAATCGTATAGTTCAAATGTTCTTCAGATGCTTTTTCAGCAATTCTTACTACTAATTCCATATCTTCACCAACGGTGTCTTTTTGACTAGTACTGGCGGTTAAATAGCCACCGATATCTTTTAGCATACGTTTTTCAAATAAACCAAATGCACCCGATACAATTAAGAAACATTTCAAATTTGAGAATCCTAGTCTTCCTGCATTGAAAGCCCTAATATATTCAATGGTTTGGAATTTAGCTAAAACCTTTTGAGGTAAATGATATTCTTCTATAACTCCATGATCAACGATAGCGCCATTAACTGGTACTATAGACCCTCCTAATGCTAGAGTTATTGAGTCGGTGTCTAAAACTGTAGACATCATTTTTAATAATCCATTAGATTCAATCAAAGAATCCGCATCAATACCACACACATAATCATATCTAGCCATATTGATACCTACATTTAAAGAATCAGCTTTACCACCGTTTTCTTTATCTACAACAATTAGTTTTTCATAGAATTTATTTTTATATACAGCTTTGATTGGCATCGTAATTATTTGACTATCTAATGTATATTCTACTCTTTTTAGATCGAATTCGTTAATTAATTTTTTAAGGGTATCATCATTAGAACCGTCGTTTACTACAATAACTTCATATATAGGGTATTTAAGACTAAGTAAAGAGTTAACATTTTCGATAATATTCATACCTTCATTATATGCAGGAACTAAAATAGAGATAGGAGATATGACTCCATCTTCATATAGAAAATCTTCGTTTTTAATATTCCATAGTTTTTCTTGCTTGTTATATTCAATTAAAGCAATGATTGCAAAGAAAATATATGAAACGTTAATAACTAGATAATATCCAATAAATAGCTTATTAATGTCGATAATATACCTTTCTAATATATTAACAAACGTCATATTACCTATATGTTGAATATTAAACAAAATAAATATTGTTGGTAATATAAGGGTTAATATTACTAAAAATGTAGTTAACCATTTTCGTCTTTTAACTTCAGGATTAGTTTCGGGTCTTTCTATTTTGGTTTTTGGAGTTTGAGTATACCCTAGTTGTTCAAATAAGTCGTGTCTTAAGTAGTCATTCAGTTCTTGGAAGAATAGGTAATTATCTTTCGATATAGGTTTGATGACTTTTAGAATTCGATTATTAATGTCTTCGTTTTTGTTATAGTTTAGCCAGTTGATTATATTTATTGAATAGTTACTTCTAATCATAAAAGATAGTAAATGGTTGAACTCATTTTCGTTTTCTATGTTTAAAATAAAGTAATCCATCTTGTGTGATAGTGCTCCAGCTAATATTAGTTTTTCACTTTGAATTAATGAAGTATTAAATATTTTGTATATATCAATATAGAAGTTCTTATTTCTTTCACAGATTCTTATGATACCTTCTGTAAGAATTGAATCTCTTTTTGAATGACTAGCAAATGTTAATAGATATTTAATTGTCTCTAAATCTCCAGTATTTGTTAATGAGTTAACGGCTATTTCTGACACTGTTGAATCAGGATGATTGATATATTTTGAATCTTTCAAACTAAAATTATGGAATTTTGATAATGCAGTTAGTGTTTGATAATAAAGTCTGTTAATTCTTTCTTTGGTTGCTCGTTTTAACAAATCAGAATGATTGTTTATGAAATAGTCTTCGATTTCTTTCATTGTATCAATCAATGGTTGCTTAAAATTAGGGTGATATACTTCTTGACACATATCTACAAAAGTTTCCCTAACAGCCAAGATAGGAGACTTTAGCTGAATACTCAAATCGTATTCTGTTTGATCTACGTATTTAGATATGATTTTTATGGCTCGACTTTGATAATATCTACGGCTGTTATATAAACTTGTGATTATAGCCTTAAGAGTATGTTCATCTAGATTGTTTTTTAAGCCATTAACAATAAGTATTTTTATATGTTCTTTACGTTCTAGGTTAAGTTGCTTACACAAAGCGGTTTTAATATCTTCGTTGTTAAAAAGCGATAAATAAGTTATCGCTTCGATTCTCTTATATTCTCTATCTGAACTTAAATTTCTAAATAGCTTTTTAATATACTTTTTTCTATTTAGATAAGTATATGCTTCATCTAAAATAGTTTGTTCAAATTTGAATTCTTGAGAAAGTTTAAAAAAGTTTTTTATGAACTTCTTAGGAGTGTACCTTACTTTAATATCTTTATGGAAGATTAGTTTATCAACTAATTGCTTTTGAAATTCAATTGTCTTTCTTTCTTTTCTTACTGTATCAACTTTTTGGGATATTATTGCTAGTATAAAGAAGAAACAACCAGCTAATAATATAAGTGCTAATATAAAAACATCGTAATAAGTTATAAGGAACATAGTTTCCTATAAACATCTCTTTTGATAACACCTAGTATTTCTTCCAGAATAACAGGTTTATCAAAAACGTAATCAATAGATACGTTATTCGCTTTGTTAATAATATCTACACTTTTATTTTGTACAGTTAGTAAGAAAGTTGAATTCATATTTTTTGAAGATTCGTTTATATGTTTCTTTAGAGTTAAACCATCGATTTTTTTCGTGTATCTATCAATGATTAATGCATCATATTTTTTTTCTTTAGCGAAGGTTAATGCTTGCAATCCATCTTTGGCTTTCGTAACGTTATAACCCTGTTCTTGAAAGTAACTTCCAAGAATATTTAGAATTAAAGAATCAGATTCTGCAATAAGAATATTTACAAAGAATTTCTTTTCAATGTTTGTATTTTTATCTATATAAGAACTTTTTCCTAGCTCTATCGTATAGTTTATACGTTTAAGTCCTGTGTTTATTATTTTTGCTGATAAAGCATGAGATTCTTCTTTTAAGTCAAATTCATCAAATGATACACTAGCACAAGAAACAGTAATAGATTCAATGAAAATTTCAGAATTCTTGACCTTGTTTTGAATGTTTCTTATAAAATCATGTATATCTTCTTTTAAATCATAAGTTAAAAGAAAAAAGTTAGGTCCACTGCCTTTAAAACATATTTTTTTATCTTGATCCATTTCTTTTATTATATAACTTAGGTTCTTGATAGTTTCATTACCTATCTCATTTGAATATTTTATGTTGATATCCAAAATATCATCTATCTTAATTATGATTAACATTAAGTTAGGTTTTTTGTTCTGTTTAGAGATTAAACTTAATTCATTATTCAAATACTCAGTTAAGAATGTTGTGTTATAAAGACCGGTTAATGGATCGATTATATAATAATCGATAGATTTTTTAAGTTTTTCTTTTGTTATAAACACTCTTTCTTTTAAAAAATCATCCATAATGTCCTCCGATAGAAACTGATATTCTAAAATAATTATATCACTTTTTGAATTTGCAAAGACATTTTTTCAATAAAATTGATAACTATATGTGATATAATTTTTTATATGAGGTGATAATATGCTAGATTTTACATATTTAAGTCCTACTGAATATGTTTTTGGTAAAGATACTGAATTAAAAGTGGGAAAATTGTTAAAAGCAAATCATGCTAAAAAGGTTTTAATTCATTACGGAGGAGGGTCTATAAAAAGATCCGGTTTGTTTGATAAAGTTATTGACTCTTTAAATGAAGAAAACATTGAGTATGTTGAATTAGGTGGAGTGGTTCCAAACCCTAGAGATACATTGGTTTATGAAGGTATTAAACTTTGTAAAGAAGAAAATGTTGATTTTATATTGGCAGTAGGAGGAGGATCTGTTATTGACTCTTCTAAAGCCATAGCATTAGGAAGCAAACACAATAAGGATTTTTGGGATTTATTTGATCATCCGAACCATGAAGCACCTGCAACACCTGTAGGAGTTGTCCTAACAATTCCAGCAGCAGGATCTGAAGGTAGTAATGCATCAGTTATTACAAAAACAGACGGAATGTTTAAAAGAGTAACTTACTCTAAATATATTCGCCCTAAATTTGCGATTATTAATCCAGAGCTAACATATACACTTCCAAGCTATCAAACATCTTGTGGAGTTGTTGATATGATTAGTCATTTGTTAGAGAGATACTTAACAACAACGAAAGACGTTATTTTAACTGACCGTTTAATTGAAGGAACGATGAAGTCAATTATTGAAGCAATGAAAGTTGTTAAAGAAGAACCAACAAACTATGAAGCTAGAGCTACAATTTGTTGGTCAGGAACCATCGCTCATAATGGGTCACTTAGTGTGGGTAGAACAGAAGACTGGGCAAGTCATAGATTGGAACATGAATTAAGTGCACTGTACGATGTTGCTCATGGAGCTGGTTTAGCAGTTATTTTCCCAGCTTATATGAGATATACAGTAGATGTGGACATAGAGAGATATAAGAGATTAGCTGTAGAAGTGATGCATATTAATCCTGAAGGAAAAACTTCTAGAAACGTAGCTCTTGAAGGTATACAAGCTTTCGAGGACTTCTATAAAAGTATAGGAATGCCAGTAACATTTGATGAGATTGGTGCGAAAGAATCGGATATCGATTACTTGATTGGAAAGTTAAATAAAAACGTTGGAGATATTGTTGGTACTTTTAAAGGTTTAACAATGGAAGATGCGAAAAAAGTTTATAAATTAGCATGTAAATAACCAAGGATTGTTCCTTGGTTTTTTCTTTGAAAAAAGCTCTCAAAAAAGCTATTCAAAAAAAAATAAAAAAGTGGGTTGAAAACGCTTCCTTTTATGTTATAATTTATTCGTCGAGGTGAAATAAATTATGAATATAGGTTGTGTAAAAGAAATTAAAAAATTAGAAAGCCGTGTTGGTTTAACTCCAAGTGCAGTTCATGAATACTGCAATCATGGTCACAAAGTTTACATTGAAAACAATGCTGGATTAGGGTCTGGATTCACTAACGAACAGTATATTAACGCTGGTGCAGAAGTTTTAGATAAAGCATGTGACGTTTGGAACAAATCAAACATGATTGTAAAAGTTAAAGAACCACTTCAAGAAGAATACAAATACTTCAGAGAAGACTTACTTCTTTATACGTATTTACATCTAGCTGCTGATGAACCACTTACAAAAGCTTTATTAGAAAGCAAATCACCAAGTGTAGCGTACGAAACAATCATTCTAGAAGACGGATCGTTACCTTGTTTAAAACCAATGAGTGAAGTTGCAGGTAGAATTGGTGTTATCGAAGGTGCTAAACATTTAGAAAAACCTTTTGGTGGATCAGGTGTCCTTATCTCAGGTGTTCCTGGAACAAGAAGAGCTAATGTAGCTATTATTGGTGCAGGTGTTGTTGGGGAAAGCTCATTAAAAATGGCTGTAGGTTTAGAAGCTAATGTTACTGTTTTAGATATTAACTTAAACAAATTAACTCATTTAGACCAAATCTATGGAAATAAAATCTCAACAATGTACTCAAACAGTCATAACATTGAGCAAGCATGTATCAATGCTGACTTAGTTGTGAGTGGTGTCTTATTACCAGGTGCTAAAGCTCCTAAATTAATTAAAAGAGCTTTCTACAAAAAAATGAAACCTGGATCTGTAATCGTTGATATCGCAATCGATCAAGGTGGATCGACAGAAGTATCAAAAGCAACATACCATGACGAACCAACTTTTGTGGTTGATGGTGTTGTACATTACTGTGTTGCTAATATGCCAGGTGCTGTTCCTCAAACATCAACTGAAGCTTTAAATAATGCGACTTTAAGATACGGATTAATTTTAGCTGATAAAGGTTTAGAAGAAGCAATTAAAGTATGTGAACCATTAAAATATGGTGTAAACACATATAAAGGACATTGTACTTGCGAAGGTGTTTGCAAGGCATTCAACTTAGATCATTACGAATTATAATTAAAGTATTAAGAACACATACGTATGTAGTGTTCTTTTTCTTTAAAGGGGGATGTTATGAAGACATATTTTATAGTAAGTGATTTACATGCAAGGTTCAATATGTTACAAAAAGCTTTACATAATAACGGGTTTAATTATAACGATCCAAACCATATACTCGTTATAGCTGGCGATGTATTGGATAGAGGACCAGAAGGAAAAGAAATGATTTTATATTTAGAAAGCTTAATAAGAAAAGATAAATTAATAGGTGTTCTTGGGAATCATGACTTATTCTTAAAAGATATCATCAACAATAACTGGAAGAAAGAAACGGTTATTTGGAATGTGCATCATAATGGTTTTCTAAAAACATTAGAAGTGGGATACGGCAAATCACTTGAAGACGAAAGAATCACAGAAGAAATTCTAGAGGATGTTAAAAATAATTATTTAGAAAACTATCCATTGTTCTGTGATTGGTTAGATGATCTCCCTCTCATGCTTATATTTAACAAACATGTTATCGTCCATGGTTTCTTAGATTTTTATGATAAAGGATGGAAAGATACAGATGAAAGATTTGCGATATGGGAAAGAGGGTATAAAATGAAGGTTCCAGATGACTTTGATAAAAAAATCATCATGGGACATACACCAAATTACCATATTAATAATCAGGATCATATTATCTATGAAGATAAAAAGATTATGATTGATGGCGGAGCCGCAATGGACCATCAAATTAATGTACTGATATTGACTGAAGAAGAGATTTAATCTCTTCTTTTCTTTTGTGAGAGAATTCTGAACATTTTAGATAAATAGTAAACAATCGTTTACTAATATAAGAAAACCGTCTATAATAAAGGTGAAAGGGGTGATACTATGAAGTGTTTTGTTACTGGAGCAACTGGTCATTTAGGAAATGTACTCGTAAAAAAACTGTATAAAACAGGATACGAAGTGACTGCACTGGTTTTACCGAATGACAGCCATGTTGATATCATTGAACCCTATGCACACATTGTCTATGGGAACATTCTAGATTACACAGAATTAAAAAACCAAATCAAGGGACACAGTTTAGTGTTCCATTTAGCCGGAATTGTTGATATTGGAACATTTAAAGCTAAGAAGATTTACAAAGTCAATGTATTAGGAACTCAAAATGTCATCAAGGCATGTCAAGAAACAAACGTAAAAAGATTACTATACACTTCAAGTGTACATGCCTTTGAGGAAGCAAAAAAAGGTGTTGTTATGTCAGAACCAGAAGTATTTGATTACACAAAAGTTAAAGGCAATTATGCAAAGACAAAAGCTTTAGCAACAACCTATGTTTTAAATCAAGATAATCCAAACTTAGAAACAGTTGTTGTTTGTCCGTCAGGGATAATTGGTCCTTATGATTATCATCTATCAAACACTGGTCAAATGTTTATTGATTTCTTATTAGGAAGATTGACTGCATACATCAAAGGAAGTTATAATTTTGTAGATGTGAGAGATGTAGCAAATGGGATGATTAAAGCAGCACAAAAAGGGAAAAATCAAAATGTATACTTATTGACTGGTCATAATATTTCAGTGAAAGATTTACTCGATAAACTATCTGCCTTTACAGGATTGAAGAAAGTAAAGACAAGGCTTGCAAGATGGTTTGTATATTTGTTTGGTTTTTTTGCGGAACTTTACTATACAATAAGGGGACAAAAACCATTATTTACAAGATATAGCATCAAGGTTTTAGGATCTAATGATCAATTTACATCAGAAAAAGCAATAAATGAATTAGGGTATACGATTAGACCGATTGATGAAACAATAGAGGATAATCTAGATTTTGCCATGGATTTTTACTTTATAAAAAGAATCAAAAAAAAGAAGTCTTTGACTAAGTAATATATAAATATTATCACTGTATCAATTTAGTGCTTTTTCGTATATAATACTTATAGGTGTTTATATGAAAAAAGCAAGTGCAAGCGTAAGAGAAATCGCTGAATTTCTCTATGGAAGCGGTAGTATTGTAAATGAAAGAATTCTACAAACTAGAGCTTTAGAAGGGCTAGAAATTCATACATTCTGGCAAAATCAATATTTAGATATAGATAAAAAAGAAGTCGTCGTAAAGACGACTGTTTCTTCAGGAACAATAGAATTAGATATTCAAGGGAGAATTGATGGAGTTATCATAAGGGATGATACGCTTTATATCGAAGAAATTAAATCGACCCATACAGACTTTGATGTGTTAGATGAAACAACATACCCAGCTCATCTTGCACAAGCTAAGATATATGCATATATGTATATGATGGATCATGATTTAAAAAGCATTGATGTTGTTCTAACATATATTCAAGTAAGTAACAGAAAAACACTACAGTTCGAAAAACACTACACAAAAAGTCAGATAAAAACATATTTTGACAAACAAATTAAGAAATATATTGATTGGTTAGAATTATTAAACAACCATGAGATAGAAAGATTAAAATCAATTGAGGGGTTAACATTTCCTTTTGATAATTACCGTTTAAGTCAAAGAGAGATGATGGCTTATATATACAAAAACGTCCTAAGAAAAGGCAAGCTTTACGTTGAAGCTCCAACGGGTATTGGTAAGACAGTAGCTTCTTTATTTGCGAGTTTAAAAGCAGTCAATCAACCAAGGCAAAAAGTCTTTTATACAACAGCTAAAAATGATGGGAAAAAAGTAGTTATTGATACAGTAAAATTACTAGAAGAAAAAGGATTAGTTGCTAAAACATGCGAATTAACTGCCAAAGATTCAATGTGTTTATTGAAAGTTAGAGATTGTGATCCAGAAGTTTGTAAGTACGCGAACGGGTACTATAAGAGAGTCTATAAGGCAATCAATGATATCTTCAAAAATGAGACTTTAGTAACGAAAGAGATCTTTACCAAATATGGGAAAAAACATAAAGTTTGTCCATTTGAATTATCTTTAGACACTTCAAACTATTCAGATATCATTATCTGTGATTATAACTATGTTTTCGATCCACTAGTAAAATTGATTCGATATTTTGAAATGGATTCATATAACCCAATCGTTCTAGTAGATGAAGCACATAATTTGGTTTCAAGAAGTAGAAGTATGTACTCAGCGAGTTTGCTTGGGGAGGACTTTAGAAGGACTAAAGAAACTGCGAAATACTTAAAACCAAACCCAAGAGCTGAATTGACACAAATATTGAATGTGTTTGAGGAATATAGTATTGAACTCTTAGAAGTTGATTTTATTAAAAAAGAGGACGTGAGTCCTTACTTAATAAAAACCATAAAAAAACTTATGAATAAACTTGATCAAATATTTTCGGATGATAAGATTAAATTTGACAAACAAGCTCTACGAGAGTTTTATTTCAACCTTGTCAGATTCACTAAGATCTACGAATACTATGACGATGATTTTGTATTCCTCATTGAGAAAATGAACGTTGATGTTTTAGTTTCCATTAAATGTTTAAATGCATCTAAGTTTATCAATGAAACAGTAAACAATCACACAGAAGGCTGTACGTTTTTTAGCGCTACTTTAGAACCTATATATTATTATAAATCTTTAATCACAGATGTTTCGGACGATGATATATCTTTTTTATCGTCGTTTAAACAAAGTAATTTATTACTTTTATCTGTAGATGATGTATCAACTAGATATAAAGATAGGGATAATTCGATTGATAAGATTATCGATGTTACAAAAGCCTTAATTACACCTAAAAAAGGGAATTATATTGTATTCTTTCCAAGTTACGCTTATATGAATTTAGTGAGAGAAAGATTAGAAAACGACATAGAAGATGTAAGTTTTATAACTCAAAAAAGAGAAATGTTTTCTCATGAAAGAAACGATATGATGAATTTATTCAAAGAAGAATCTGAACACACTCAAGTATTTATGTTTGTGATGGGAGGTATCTTTGGAGAATCAATTGACTTAATCGGAGATATGCTAAGCGGTGTATTAATTGTTGGGACAGCACTTCCGGCACTAAGCCCTTTTAATAACGTTCTAAGATCTCACTATGATTATTCATTTAGAAATGGATTCGATTATGCATATACATATCCTGGAATCAATAAAGTCATCCAAGCAGTAGGTAGAGTTATTAGAACCGAAATGGATAGAGGTGTCGCTATATTGCTAGATGATAGGTTTACAACTAGAAAATACTTGGGATTATATCCTGATGCATGGAATCATTTGCAAATATGTAATAACCCAAAAGAAATAAACGAATTGATTACAGATTTTTGGGAAGGCGGACATGACGAAGATGCTAATTGAAACGGGCATATTCAATGATTTATCAATTTTTTAAGCTAAGAAAGAAAATGTCAATGTCAATGCTTTTAATGATCATATTAAGAAAATAATCACCGATTTCAATCGAAATTGGTGATTTTATTATATATATAAGGAAAAGCATCATATTTCAGAAAAAAATCCTTGCATTAATTTCCTATATTTGTTATCATATTTAAGCCTACGCTTGTAGGAAGGCAGTGATTTGGGAGGTTGCTGACACACACATAGCCGTTGTTATGAGGGTTAAAAAGTGATGTTAGGGAATTTTCAATGAGCCTGTATATAAGCTAATTTATATGCAAAGGAGGAGCTAAAATGGCTACAAATCAAGTAATTAGAATTAGATTGAAATCTTATGATCACAGATTATTAGATCAATCAGCAACAAGAATCGTTGAAACAGCGAAGAAAACAGGTGCAAAGGTGAGTGGACCAATCCCACTACCAACTGAAAAAGAGATCTTCACAATTTTAAGATCTCCACATGTTAACAAAGATTCACGTGAACAGTTCGAAAGAAGAACTCATAAAAGATTAATTGACATCGTGAACCCAACAGCTAAAACAATTGATTCATTAATGCACTTAGATTTACCATCTGGTGTAGATATCGTATTAAAGTAAAAAAAATTAAAAAATAGGAGGAAAGCTCATGGCAAAAGGTATCTTAGGAAGAAAAGTAGGAATGACTCAAGTATTTGATGATGCTGGGAAAATGATTCCTGTCACAGTAATTTCGGTGGAACCGAATGTTGTGCTACAAAAGAAAACAGTTGAGACTGATGGTTATGAAGCAGTTCAATTAGGTTACTTAAATAAAAGAGCAAACTTAATTAACAAACCATTAGCTGGACATTTCGCTAAGTCTGGTGCGACACCTAAGCGCTACATTAAAGAAATACGTCTTGATGGAATGCAAGAGTATGAAGTAGGCCAAGAGGTAAAATGTGATATATTTACCGCTGGTGATTATGTAGACGTTACTGGGACATCAAAAGGGAAAGGTTATCAAGGTGTAATTAAACGCCATAACCAACATAGAGGATTTATGACTCATGGTTCTAAATATCATCGTGGTGTAGGTTCAATGGGAATCATCGCACCTAACCATATCAGAAAAGGTAAAAACATGCCTGGTAGAATGGGACACGAAAGAGTTACAATTCAAAACCTAGTTGTGGTACGTGCAGATGCAGAAAAAAATGTTATCTTAATTAAAGGTAATGTACCAGGACCAAACAAATCATTAGTTATCGTAAGAAACGCAGTTAAAAAATAATATTATCGGAAGGAGGAATAAGCTATGCCTAAATTAGCAATGTTGAATCAACAAGGAGAATCAGTTGGGAACATCAAACTTAATGATGCAGTATTCGCTGTAGAACACAATAATCAAGTTGTATATGATGTTGTTAAACAACAAAGAGCAGCAATGCGCCAAGGAACTTCATTAGTTAAGAATAGATCAGCCGTACGTGGTGGAGGAAGAAAACCTTACCGTCAAAAAGGAACTGGTCATGCTCGTCAAGGTACAATCAGAGCACCACATTATACAGGTGGTGGAGTTGTATTTGGACCAAGCCCAAGAGATTATGATTATAAAGTTAATAGAAAGGTTAGACGTTTGGCTCTTAAGATAGTATTATCTGACAAAGTTAGACAAAAGAACCTAATCGCTGTAGACTCATTAGTTTTACCATCATTAAAAACTAAAGAGATGGTTACAGTATTAAATAATTTAAAAGTAGAAGGTAAAGTTATGATAATTACAGATGAGGTGGATACTTTAGTACAAACTTCAGCTAAAAACTTACCTAATGTAACAACAGTTACTTACAACCATGCAAGTGTTTATGACATCATGAACGCAAAACAATTAGTTGTAACTGAAGCAGCACTTAAAAAGATTGAGGAGGTTTTAAGTTAATATGGATAAATATCAAATCGTTAAACGCCCAATCGTTTCAGAAAAATCAACAAAGTTAGCTGAAGAAAGAAAATATACTTTCGAAGTTGATAGAAATGCTAACAAAATTCAAATCAAACAAGCAATCGAAGAATTATTCGGTGTAAAAGTAGAAAAAGTAAATGTCATCAATGGTATCCCTAAAGCAAGAAGAATGGGATTACATTCTGGATTTAAAGCAAGAATTACGAAAGCAATTGTTACTTTAAAAGAAGGAAATAAAATTGACATTTATGAAGTATAGTAGGAGGGAAAAGTAATGGCTATTATTAAGTTTAAACCACAGACTAACGGTCAACGTCACATGACAAAGCTTGATTACGCAGAAATCACAGCTTCTAAGCCAGAAAAATCCTTAACTACTACCATAAAGAAAAACGGTGGTAGAAACAATCAAGGTAAAATCACTGTACGCCATCAAGCTGGTGGAGCAAAAAGAAAATACAGAATTATCGATTTCAAAAGAAATAAAGATGGTATTCCTGGTAAAGTAGCATCAATCGAATACGATCCAAACAGAACAGCAAACATCGCATTAATTAATTATGCAGATGGTGAAAAAAGATATATTCTTGCTCCTAAAGGGTTAGAAGTTGGAATGACTGTAGAATCTGGAGATAAAGCTGATATCGTTGTAGGTAACGCTAAAGCAATCAAAAACATCCCAGTTGGTACAGTAATTCATAATATTGAATTATACCCTGGAAAAGGTGGACAGTTAATTAGAGCTGCTGGAACAAGCGCACAAATCTTAGGTCGTGAAGAAAAATACGTACTAGTTAGATTAAAATCAGGTGAAGTTAGAAGAATTTTAGGTGTTTGCCGTGCAACAATCGGTGAAGTCGGAAATGAATTCTATTCACTAGTAAATATCGGTAAAGCTGGTAGAAAAAGACATATGGGAGTCAAACCAACTGTTCGTGGTTCTGTTATGAACCCTGTAGACCATCCACATGGTGGTGGGGAAGGTAAACAACCAGTCGGACATGCATCACCACTTACTCCATGGGGTAAAGTTGCACTTGGTAAGATTACACGTAAAAACAAAAAAGCTAGCGACAAATTAATCGTTAGAAGAAGAAATAAATAAGGAAGGAGGAACTCAATATGTCACGTTCAGTAAAAAAAGGTCCATTTTGTGATGATCACTTAATGAAGAAAGTGGTAGCAGCAAATGAATCAAATTCAAAAAAAGTAATTCAAACATGGTCTAGACGTTCAACAATCTTCCCTAACTTTGTTGGATTAACTATTGGTGTTCATAACGGTAAGGAACATATTCCTGTATACGTTACTGAAGATATGGTTGGTCATAAATTAGGAGAGTTCGCTCCGACTAGAGCATACCGCGGTCATGCGGATAAAAAAGCAGCTAAGGGAGGTAAATAATTATGGAAGCAAAAGCAGTAGCTAAAATGGTAAGAATTTCACCTCCAAAAGTAAGATTAGTTGCAGACTTAATCAGAGGAAAACAAGTTGGTGAAGCTTACGCAGTTCTAAAAAACACGCCAAGAAGAGGATCACTAATTTTAGAAAAAGTATTAAAATCTGCAGTTGCAAACGCAGAACATAACTATCAATTAGAACAAGCTAATTTATATGTTAAAGAAGTATATGTTGGAGAAGGTAAAACAATGAAGAGATTTCAACCTCATGCACAAGGTAGAGCCTTCCAAATATTAAAAAGAACTAGCCACGTTTATATTACAGTGGCAGAGAAAGAGTAAGGAGGGAATTTTATGGGACAAAAAGTTAATCCGATAGGACAACGTATTGGTGTCATCCTTGATTGGGAATCAAGATGGTATGCTGATAAAAATGAAGTTGCGGACTTATTACATGAAGATATTAAAATTCGCGAATTAATCTATGCCGAATATAAAAACGCTAGCGTTTCTAAAATCGAAATTGAAAGAAGTAAGAAAAGAGTAATTATTACAGTGAACACTGCTAAACCAGGTATGGTTATTGGTAGAGGTGCTGAAACTAAAAAAGCTGTAGTAGCTAAATTACAAAAACTTACAAATAAAACTGTTTACTTAAACGTTGTTGAGATAAAACGTGCTGAAATTGATGCATTATTAGTTGCACAAAATATCGCTCATCAATTAGAAAACAGAGCATCATTCAGAAGAGTACAAAAAGTTGCAATCCAAAGAGCTTTAAAAGCTGGAGCTAAAGGATGTAGAACATTAATTTCAGGCCGCTTAGGTGGAGCTGAAATGGCACGTTCTGAAGGATATAGTGAAGGTAACGTTCCACTACATACATTAAGAGCTAATATTGACTATGCACTTGCAGAAGCTGCAACTCAATATGGTAAATTAGGTATTAAAGTATGGATCTATAAAGGAGAAATTCTACCTTCTAAAAAGAAGGGGGCTAAGTAATTATGTTAATGCCAAAAAGAACTAAATACCGTCGTCCTCATAGAGTAAGTTATGAAGGTAAAGCTAAAGGTAATGTAAAAGTTGACTTTGGTGATTACGGTTTACAAGCTGTTGAAGGAGCATGGATTACAGCAAGACAAATAGAAGCTGCCCGTGTTGCTATGACACGTTATATGAAAAGACTTGGACAAGTGTGGATTAGAATATTCCCTCACTTATCTAAAACTGAAAAACCTCTAGGAGTTCGTATGGGATCTGGTAAAGGGACTCCAGAAGAGTGGGTTGCAGTAGTTAAGAAAGGTCAAGTACTATTTGAAGTAGCTGGCGTTTCTGAAGAAGTAGCTAGAGAAGCGTTAAGACTTTCTGCTCACAAACTACCAATCAGAACAAAAATTATTAAAAAAGAAAGTGGTGATTCTAAATGATGTACGCAAAAAACATTCGTGAAATGGACACCGAAAATATTTTAAGTGAAATCGATAATCTTAAAAAAGAACTATTTGACTTACGTTTCAAGCAAGCAACTGGTCAATTAGAAAACACTGCACGCATTAGTATCGTTAAAAAAACAATCGCTCGTATGAAAACTGTTCTTACTGAGAGAGAAAGTAAATAGGGAGGGATCATTATGGAAAACACAAACAATCGCAAAGTATTTACTGGTACTGTAGTTTCTGATAAAAATGATAAAACTATTACAGTTTTAGTAACATCTTACAAGAAACATAAATTATATAGCAAAAGAGTTATTTCATCTAAAAAATTCAGAGCACACGATGAAAAAAATGAAGCTAATACAGGTGATGTAGTTAGAATTACAGAATGTCGCCCACTATCAAAATCTAAACGTTTCCGTTTAGTTGAGATTGTGGAAAAAGCTAGACAAGCATTATAAGGAGGTCTGATTATGATACAACAAGAAAGTAGATTAAAAATCGCAGATAACTCAGGCGCTCGTGAAATTCTAACAATCAAAGTATTAGGTGGATCTGGTCGCAAATACGCAAGTGTTGGTGACGTGATCGTAGCGACTGTAAAAGCTGCAACTCCAGGTGGAGTCGTTAAAAAAGGTGAAATCGTAAAAGCAGTTATCGTAAGAACTAGACAATCTATACGTCGTGCAGACGGTTCATATTTAAAATTTGATGATAACGCAGCAGTAATTATTAAAGAAGATAATTCACCAAAAGGTACTCGTATCTTTGGACCTGTTGCAAGAGAGTTAAGAGAAAAAGATTTTATGAAAATCGTATCTCTAGCTCCAGAAGTATTATAGGAGGCACAGAAAATGAAATTAAAACAAGGCGATAAAGTCGTTATAATCTCTGGTGCTGACAAAGGGAAACAAGGAACAATCATGAAAGTTTTGAAAAAAACGAACAGAGTTGTACTTGATGGTGATGGATTAGCAAAAATTAAAAAACATTTAAAACCATCTCAAGTTAATCCAGATGGTGGAATTGTTGAAATCGAAAAACCAATCCATGCGTCTAATGTTATGTTATTAGACCCTAAAGAAAAAGCTCCTACAAAAGTAGGTTATAAAACAGTGACTAAAAAAGTTAATAAAACAGATACAGAAGTTAAAGTTAGATTCGCTAAAAAATCTGGCGAAGTATTGGATTAGTGAAAGGAGTAAATGATGAATAGATTACAAAAAAAATATAAAGCTGACATCGTTCCAGCTTTAATGGAAAAATTCAACTATACTTCAGTTATGCAAGCTCCAAAAATCAGCAAAATCGTTGTTAACATCGGTGCTGGGGATGCTGTTACAAATCCAAAAGTTATAGATGATGCCGTTAATGAATTAGCACAAATCACAGGGCAAAAACCTCTTGTTACAAGAGCAAAAAAATCTATCGCAACATTTAAGTTACGTGAAGGTATGCCTATTGGTTGTAAAGTGACTTTACGTGGTGAAAGAATGTATGATTTCTTTGATAAACTAGTATCACTAGCTTTACCAAGAGTTAGAGACTTTAGAGGTGTTAACCCTAAAGGATTTGATGGTAGAGGAAACTATACATTAGGTGTTAAAGAACAATTAATTTTCCCAGAAATAAACTATGACAAAATTAATAAAATTCGTGGTATGGATATTGTTATCGTAACCACAGCAAATACTGATCAAGAAGCTTTCGAATTATTATCACAATTCGGAATGCCTTTCAAACATTAAGGAGGATATTATGGCAAAAACATCAAAAAAAGTAAGTCAAAAAAGAGGATCTAAATTCTCAACTAGAAACTATACAAGATGTGAACGTTGTGGACGTCCTCATTCAGTATATAGAAAATTTAAATTATGCCGTGTTTGTTTCCGTGAATTAGCTTACAAGGGACAAATCCCTGGTGTTAAAAAAGCAAGTTGGTAAGGAAGGAGGCATTATAATATGGTAATGACAGATCCAATTGCGGATATGCTAACAAGAATCCGTAATGCAAATCAAATGAAACATAAAACAGTTGATGTACCAGCATCAAAATTAAAAGCAGAAATCCTAGGTGTTTTAAAACAAGAAGGATATATCGTTGATTTTGAGCGCTTAAATGATGGAGTACAAGGTACTTTAAAAGTTACATTAAAATATTTAGCAAACGAAGAAAGAGTAATTAGAGGTTTGAAAAAAATAAGCAAACCTGGTTTACGTGTGTATGCAAAAACTGATGACATTCCTAGAGTTTTAAACGGATTAGGAATCGCTATTATTTCTACATCTCAAGGTCTTTTAACAGACAGAGTTGCAAGAAAAAATAAAGTTGGTGGCGAAGTAATCGCATACGTATGGTAATTGAAAATTAAATGGAGGTGCAAGAAAGATGAGTCGTATTGGTAGACAAGCGATCGCAGTTCCTGAAGGTGTTGAAGTTAAAATCAACGATAACAACTTTGTAGTTGTTAAAGGACCTAAAGGGGAACTAAGCTTTAAGTTCGAAGAAGTAATCGGAATTAAGCTAGAAAACAATGAAATTTCTGTAACCCGACCAAATGATTCTTTACGCAATCGTTCTTTACATGGAACAACAAGAGCGTTATTGAATAATATGGTTATTGGAGTAACAAACGGTTATACAAAAATTCTTGATATTAAAGGTGTTGGGTATAGAGCGCAACTTAAAGGTACAGATACATTAATCCTTAATGTAGGGTACTCAAATCCAGTAGAAATGGCAATTCCAGAAGGAATTACTGTTGAAATTCCAAAAAACAAAAACACAGAAGTTCAAATTAAAGGTGCTAACAAACAAGTAGTTGGAGAATTTGCAGCGAATGTTCGTAAAGTTCGTCCACCTGAACCATATCTTGGAAAAGGTATTAGATACAGAGATGAACAAGTTCGTCGTAAAGAAGGGAAAACAGCTAAGTAATTAGCTAGGTGATAAATTATGTTTAAACCAGTAAATAAAAACAAACAAAGACAAAAAAGACATCGTCGTATAAGATTTAACTTATATGGTACAGCGGAAAGACCACGTTTAAACGTGTTCCGTTCAAACAAACAAATTTACGCTCAACTTGTTGACGACATCAACCAAGTAACATTAGCACAAGCGAACTCAAATGAAATTGAAGGAATTAATGGATCAAATGCTGCTGGAGCAGCTGCAGTGGGAACTGCAATTGGTAAACTAGCAGTAAAAAAAGGATATAAAAAAGTAGTATTCGACCGTGGTGGATATTTATACCATGGTAGAGTTAAAGCATTAGCAGATGCTGCAAGAGCTGAAGGGCTAGAATTCTAGAAGGAGGTTAACTAAGATGGAAGAAAACAAAAAACCTGTTGAAGCTGCGAAACAAGAACAAAAAAATGAAAGACCAGCTAGAAGAAACAACAGAGATAACAAAAGAAACAATAGAAAAAATAGAAATCCAAGAAAAAAAGAAGTTAAACTCTATGAAGAGAGAGTTGTTAGCATCGGCCGTGTAACTAAAGTTGTTAAAGGTGGTAGAAGATTCAGCTTCTCAGCTTTAGTCGTAGTAGGAGATAGAAAAGGTAAAGTTGGATTCGGAACCGGTAAAGCTTCTGAAGTTCCAGATGCAATCAAAAAAGCTATCGAAGATGCTAAGAAAAATATTGTTAAAGTTCCTATGAAAGGAACGACAATCCCTCACTCAGTAACTGGTAAATATGGAGCTGGTAAAGTATTCTTACGTCCAGCATCAGAAGGTACTGGAGTTATCGCTGGAGGTCCAGTTCGTGCGGTACTTGAGTTAGCAGGTATTGAAGACGTATTATCTAAATCATTAGGTTCAAACACACCAATTAATATTGTGCGTGCTACAATCGGTGGTTTAAGTGAATTACGTAATGTTGAAGAAGTTGCTGCTATGAGAGGACTTACTCCTGAGGAGGTAAGATAATTATGGCAAAAACTAAACTTAAAATAACATTAGTTAGAGGTTTATCTGGACATAAACCAAATCAAGTAAAAACAGTCAAAGCTTTAGGACTTAACAAAAGAATGTCTTCAGTTGTTAAAGAAGATAATGAAATGATTAGAGGTATGGTAAATACAGTTAGTCACTTAGTTAAAGTCGAAGAAGTTAAGAAGTAGGAGGTAGTTTATGACTTTACATGAATTAAAACCTAATCAAGGTGCAACACAACACGGAAAAAGAAAAGGTCGTGGAACTAGTTCTGGAAACGGTAAAACTGCCGGAAGAGGAACTAAAGGTCAAAGCTCACGCTCTGGTGGAGGAGTAAGACTTGGGTTTGAAGGTGGACAAACACCTTTATACAAGCGTCTTCCTAAAAAAGGATTTAAGAATCCTTTTAGAAAAGAATATGCAATAGTAAATGTTGAAGATTTAAACAGATATGCAGAAGGTACAGAAGTGACTCCTGAATTATTAATTAAAGATAGAGTTGTTAGAAAAGTACTTAGCGGAGTTAAAATCTTAGGTAAGGGGAAATTAGAAGTAAAATTAACAGTAAAGGCTCACAAATTTACCGCTTCAGCTGAACAAGCTATTAAAGACGCTGGTGGACAAGTAGAGGTGATTTAATAATGGAAACTTTAAAAAAGATCTTCAGAAATAAAGATTTATTGAAAAAAATTGGTTTCACATTATTAGCATTTTTAATTTTCAAAGCACTTACTTATGTAACAATGCCTTTAATCGATGCAGACAACTTATCAAGTTTATTTGATAACTCTGGATTCTTAGGTATTGTTAACTCAATTTCTGGGAACGCGTTAAGAAACTATTCAATTATCGCATTAGGAATTAGCCCATACATTACAGCATCAATTATCATTCAGATGTTACAAATGGATATAGTTCCAGCTTTAAAAGAATGGAGTCTTGAAGGTGAAGCCGGAAGACAAAAAATATCTAGAGTTACTAGATATGTAGCGATTGCTTTAGCATTCGTTCAAGCATTAGCTATGACGTTTGCTTTCCATAACTCGCAAACACAATTATTTGAGATTGGTGTTAGTGACTGGGCAACTGCAGGTGGTAGAAACCTATGGTTCTTAGTTTACTTCTATATTGCAGTTGTGTTAACTGCAGGTACTGCATTTATGATTTGGTTAGCTGATCAAATCACATTAAGAGGTATTGGTAATGGATCATCAATGTTAATCGTTGGTGGTATCGTAATGTCTTTACCAGGTACAATCACATCACTTTCTCAATACTACATTTCTGATGTAAATGGAGCTTTAGGTGGAGCAGTTTATGCGAACCAAGGAACATTTGCAGCTTATGTATTATTCGGAGTTTGTATATTAAGTTTCTTATTAGTATTAATTGGTGTTACTTACATGCAAGTTGCTCAAAGAAAAATTCCAATTCAATATGCTAATAGACCAGCAAGCTCTAAATTTAAAGGAAAATCGGAATCTAATATTCCATTGAAGATTAATACAGCAGGAGTTATTCCAGTAATCTTCGCATCTATTCTATTATCATTACCAACAACGGTATTTAATTATATTGATATTAGCGCAGGTGCATCAAACTGGCTTACACAAATCTTCTCATATAACGAACCAATTGGTTTCGCTATCTACATTATATTAATCTTTATCTTTACATTCTTCTATACGTTCATTCTTGTTAAGCCTGAACAAATGGCAGAAAACTTACAAAAACAAAATGCTTATATCCCTGGGGTAAGACCTGGATACGAAACAGAAGCATATATTACAAAAACATTATTTAGAATTACTGTAATTGGTGCTTTATATTTAATAGTAGTTGCTAGTTTACCGATCATTACTTCGATGGCTCTAGGACACACATATGCACAAATCGGAGGAACATCACTACTAATTATCGTTGGTGTTGCATTAGAAACTTCTAAACAAATTCAAACAGATACACAAGAAAAAACTTACACAGGATTTATGAGATAATTGCCTAATGATTAATTTATTAATTATGGGTAAACCAGGTGCTGGGAAAGGTACTCAAGCGACAAAACTATTAAAACATTTTAATTTAACTCATATATCTACTGGTAATATTTACCGTAAAGAGATAAAAGAAAATACGAAAATAGGATTAGAAGCAATGAAGTACATTTCTCAGGGTAATCTGGTACCTGATAAAATGACCAACGATATTGTAAGAAATGTATTAAGCACAACAAAATTTCCAAATGGTTTTATGCTTGATGGATATCCAAGAACAGATGCACAAGCAGATGCTCTTGATGAAATTTTAAAAGACTTAGGTATTGAATTAACTGCTGTTATAAATGTCGATGTTTCTGACAAAGAATTAATTCATCGTATGGCTGGAAGAAGAGTTTGTCCAGAATGTGGAGAAACATACCACTTAGATTATCATCCACCTAAAGTAGAAGGTGTATGCGATGTTTGTGGAACAAAATTAATCCAACGTATTGATGATTTAGAAGAGTCAGTTATGAACAGATTGAATATTTATAATAAGAAAACACGTCCTCTATTACAACACTATAGTAAATTAGGTAAATTAATCCTAATTGATGGAGAACAAGATTCTAAAAAAGTATTTAAAGATATTATCGAAAGTATAGGTGAGTAAATTGGTTACAAGAAAATCGAATCGTGAAATTGAATTAATGAGAGAAGCTGGTAGAATCGTTGCTTTAGCCCATTCAGAGGTTAAGAAATTTATTAAGCCAGGTGTCACTACTATGCAGATTGATGAGTTGGTTGAAAAAGTAATCAGAGATAATGGAGCAATTCCATCATTTAAGAACTATCATGGGTACCCTGCGTCAGCATGTGTATCTGTCAACGAAGTTGTCGTTCATGGTATACCTCATCCAAGAAGAGTTCTAAAGTCAGGTGATATTGTATCGGTTGATATCGGAGCACTTTATAAAGGATATCATGGAGATTCAGCTTGGACATATCCATGCGGCCAGATTTCCGATGATGCTAAGCGATTGCTAGAAGGTACGGAAGCGAGCTTATTCGCAGGACTTGAATACGCAAAAGCAAAAAATAGATTATCTGATATTTCTCATCATATTCAAAAACATGCTGAAGAATTAGGGTTTTCAGTTGTTAGAGAGTTTGTAGGACATGGTGTAGGCAGATTACTACATGAAGACCCACAAATTCCAAACTACGGTTTACCTGGAAGAGGGATTGTATTAAAACCTGGAATGACTTTAGCAATTGAACCAATGATTAATTTAGGTAACAAGGAAGTTAAAGTATTATCTGATGGATGGACAACAATAACTAGAGATAAATCATTATCAGCTCATTTCGAGCATACTGTATTGATTAAAGAAGATGGTTATGAAATCCTAACCAAATTGTAAGGAGTGATTTGAACTTGGCAAAAAAAGATGATGTAATAGAAATGAATGGTAAGGTATTAGAAGTTAAACCTAATGCACAATTCATTGTAGAATTAGAAAATGGATTCAAAATTAATGCACACGTTTCTGGTAAAATCCGTATGCACTACATACGCATTTTACCAGGTGATAAAGTAAAAGTTGAACTGTCAACTTACGACCTAACACGTGGAAGAATAACTTATAGAATGAAATAGTTCTATACAAAAAACATAAAATATAACATTAAATTAAAAGAAAGATTTTAGGAGGTAATGGCATGAAAGTAAGACCATCTGTTAAAAAAATCTGTGATAAATGTAAAATTATTAAAAGAAAGGGAAAAGTACTTGTTATTTGTGAAAATCCAAAACATAAGCAAAGACAAGGAAAATAGGAGGTAATTTATGGCACGTATCGCAGGAGTAGATATTCCTAGAGAAAAGAGAATAGTCGTATCATTAACATATGTATTCGGTATTGGTAGAACAAGATCAGAAGAAATCTTAGCAGCTGCTGGTATTGATTTTAGTAAAAGAACAAAAGATTTAACTGATGATGAAGTTGTTAAAATTCGTCAAGAAGTTCAAAAGTTAACTGTAGAAGGTGACCTTAGAAGAGAAAGAGCAATGAACATTAAGAGATTAATGGAAATTGGATCTTATAGAGGAATCCGTCACAGAAGAGGGTTACCAGTTCGTGGACAAAACACTAGAAATAACGCTAGAACAAGAAAAGGTCCAAGAAAAACAGTAGCTAACAAGAAGAAATAAGAAGGGAGAATTGAATAAATTATGGCACGTAATGTAAGAACTAAACGTCGTGTGAAAAAAAATATCCCTAATGGGGTAGCACATATTCATTCGACTTTCAATAACACAATTATTACTATCACTGACGCTAAAGGTAATGCAATTGCTTGGTCGTCAGCTGGAGCTATCGGTTACAAAGGTAGCCGTAAATCAACTCCATTCGCTGCTGGATTAGCATCAGAAGCTGCTGCTAAATCTGCAATGGATAATGGAGTAATCAAAGTAGAAGTAGAAGTTAAAGGACCAGGACCTGGTCGTGAAGCTGCTATCAGAAGCTTACAAGTTGCAGGATTAGAAATCACATCTATTAAAGATGTTACACCAGTACCACACAACGGTTGTCGTCCAAGAAAACGACCACGCGGTTAGGGGGTAGATTCCATGAAGGACTTGAAATTCGAAAAACCTAAAACTAAAACGGAAGAAATTAATGATACTTACGGAAGATTTGAAATAACACCACTTGAAAGAGGGTTTGGAATCACATTAGGTAACTCATTAAGAAGAGTTTTATTGTCTTCTTTACCTGGAGCTGCAATTGTTAATGTCAATATCAATGACGTAGTACACGAATTCACACCAATTGAAGATGTCGTTGAAGATGTTACTACGATTGTTCTTAATTTAAAAGGAGTTATCTTAACAATAGATAATGAAGACCCAACTGTTGAAAAGAGATTAGACATCACAGTGGTTGGACCTAAAGATGTATATGCAGGAGATATCTTAGCGGATGAACAAGTTGAAATCGTTAACCCTGATCATTATATCTGCCACGTTAACGCTGGTAAAGAATTAAGAATGGTTATGAAAGCTAAAAAAGGTAATGGATACGTTAGCGCAAAAGATAACGCAGGTTACCGTGAAGATGTAAATGATATCGCAATCGATAGTATTTACACTCCAGTAGTAAAAGCAAACTACAATGTTACAAAAACGAGAGTTATGGACTCAGCTGATTATGATAAATTAGTTGTAGAAATCTGGACGAATGGATCAATTGACCCAAGAGATGCTATTGGAACTGCTTCTCAAATGTTAATCAACCATTACAACATCGTTTCTGCATTATCAGAACAACCACTTGAAGAAGACTTCATGGTTGAAAGAAAATCAGAAGAGAAAAACCGTAACTTAGAGAAACCTATTGAAGACTTAGATCTTTCAGTAAGATCTTATAACTGTCTTAAAAGAGCTGGAATTCATACGTTAGGTGAATTAATAGAAAAATCCGAAGAAGATATGATGAAAGTTCGTAACTTAGGTAAAAAATCATTAAAAGAAGTTAAGCAAAAGCTAGAAGAAATGAATCTTGGCTTAGCTAAACACTAATCGATATAGGAGGAAAATCATGGCTAGTAGAGGATATACAAAACTTAATCGTAATAGCGCTAATAGAAAAGCACTAATTCGTGATTTAGCTACGCAACTTATTATGCATGAAAGAATTGAAACTTCAGTAACTAAAGCTAAAGAAATTAGAAGAACTGCTGAAAAATTAATTACTCTTGCTAAAAAAGGCGATTTAAATTCAGCTAGAATAGCAGAAAAAACTGTTAGAGATTTAAAAATCGACGACACTTATGCTATGAAAAAATTATTCACAGAATTAGGACCTAGATATAAAGACCGTAATGGTGGATACACACGTATTTACAAAATTGGACCAAGAAGAGGAGACTCTTGTCCAATGGCTATTATTGAATTAGTATAATTATAAGCAATAACCGAGACAGTTTGTCTCGGTTTTTTCTTACATTAATTGTATTATATTATCAAACATGTTATATTTTTATAGAGGTGATTTTATGAATAAGGAAAGTGAATTTTTAGAATTATTTAGAAAACTAGAAAAGCATCTAAGAATAGAGTATAGTAGAGGGACTTATTCATACTCTAATTTTATGAATACAATCCATAGAATTAAAAAAACTAATAAGAACTCAGTTATTTCAAACAAACATAATTTTGATATATTGCACCAAGCATCTCAGATAAGAAATATCTTATCCCACAACAATAATGTCCTTATCCCAAGTGACAAATTCTTAAATGAGTTTAGAGCAATTGTTAAGAAGATTTGTGACCCATTAAAAGTAGGCCACATAATGATTAAATTAGATGACTTAAAATCAGCTAGTCTAAACACGCCAGTTGGAGACATTATCAACATGTTAAAAGAATATGGATATAATACAATCCCAATTATTGATAATCATCAATTAATGGGTGTGTTTACTGAAAAATCAGCTTATGATTATCTATCAATGTATAAAACAAAGTCTTTATCAAAAAATATGTTAATTAAAGATATATTAGAAGCGATTGACTTAAATAGTGATCCTAGAAAATACTTTGATTTTATAGGAAGAAACGCTTCTATTCAAGACGCATATGATTTGTTTAATAAGGATTTAAAGAGTAGAAGAGAGTTGCTATTATTGTTAGTTACTGAAAAAGGTGAATATGACCAAGCATTACTAGGAATAGTCGCATTAAGAGATATTGAAAATGCATTATTTAATTAGCTAAAAACAGTGTTTTTTGGTATAATAATTAATCGGACGGTGCGTATATGAGTATTATTTCAGCGAAAGACGTTACCTTTTCTTATACGGAAGAAAAGAAAGGTCTTGAAAATATTAATTTGGATATAGAAAAAGGCGAATGGATAGCTGTTCTTGGTCATAACGGTTCTGGTAAATCGACATTAGCTAAAACCTTGGTTGGACTTTTAGAACCTCAAGAGGGAGAAATCTTAATCGATGGTGAAGTCTTGAACGAAGAATCAACATATGAACTTAGAAAGAAAATAGGAATAGTGTTCCAAAATCCTGATAATCAATTTGTCGGTGTTACTGTAAGAGATGACATCGCTTTTGGTATGGAAAACTTATGTATACCTAGAGAAGAAATGTTAGAAAAAATCGAGTTCTATTCTAAGAAAGTTGGTATGTTTGAATATTTAGACAAACAACCTTCTAATCTTTCGGGTGGACAAAAACAAAGAGTTGCGATTGCAGGTATTTTAGCAATGCGTTCTGATATCTTAATCTTTGATGAAGCCACATCTATGTTAGACCCACATACAAGAAATGAACTTGTTGAATATATAAAAGAACTTCATAAAGAAGGATTAACAATCGTGATGATTACTCATGATGTTAATGAAGCGTTATTAGCTGATAGAATATTAGTCATGAATCAAGGTAAAGTTCATGCTTTTGAAGATACAAAATCCATCTTAAAAAAACCAGAAGTATTTCATGAATGTCACTTAGAATTGCCTGTGGCATTAGAAGTAGCTGCTAAGATAGATCATAAAGAAATTAAGGAGAAATTATGGGAATACGTTTTAACAGAGTAACTCATGAATATGCTTCTTATTCAAAGAAGACTTATAAGGCAATTCAAGATATAACATTAAATATTAAGTCTAAAGATGAAGTGATTGCTTTAGTTGGCCATACTGGTTCAGGAAAATCTACTTTAGCTAAACATATGAATGCATTAATTTTCCCAACTGAAGGTACAGTTGAGATTTTTGGTAAAGAAATAGGGAAGAAAAGAAATAAAAAGATTAAATACAACAGCATTAGAAAACAAGTAGGGTTAGTTTTCCAATTCCCAGAATATCAATTATTTGAAGAAACAGTAGAAAAGGATATTATGTTCGGACCACTTAACTTTAAAGTGCCATTAGAAGAAGCCAAAGTGTTAGCTAAGAACGCATTAGAATTAGTTGGGTTAGATGAAAGCTATTTATCTAGAAACCCATTTAACCTCAGTGGTGGAGAAAAGAAAAGAGTAAGTATTGCAGGTATACTTGCAATTGATCCTGATATTTTAGTATTAGATGAACCAACAAGTGGATTAGACCCTCATGGTAGAGATGTCTTAATGAAATTGTTTGATGACATTCACCAAAAAACAGGTAAGACAATTATTACCATTACGCATGATATGGATTTGGTATATAAATATTTTAACCGTGTTATTGTACTAAAAGATGGTAAATTATCATTTGATGGCACACCAGATTGTTTATTTAAAAGTGATTTATTAGATGAAAATCATTTAGACTTACCAAATACAATTAAGACTTTAAAATATATAAACAAAGAATTAAATCTTAATCTAGATATATATAAGAAAACCGTAGATGAAGTAATCAATGAAATAACTGGGGTGACTAAAGATGAATAGTATTATTATTGGTCAATATATTCCAGGTAAAGGGTTCTTATATAAACTAGACCCAAGAACCAAACTAGTCTCAATCTTCTTTCTAATGATTTCGGTTTTTCTATTAGAAACGATTGAGCAATTACTGATTGGTTTTGCTATATGTATATTAATATTACTCATAGGTAGAATATCAATTATCAAAGTATTAAAAGGATTAAGAGCGATCTTTGTTTTGTTAATTTTTACCTTTATATTCCAAATAGCATTGAATACAGAAGGTCATATAATGCACCAAGCAACGATGCATTTTAACGCGTATTCAGTCGCTTTTATCGTTGTTCTATTTATTGCTTGGAGATTATTAGTAAGACTTGGCAAATTCAGATTCTTATTATTTATCGCGTTTATATTTGGAGCATATTTTATTTTAAGATACGCAAGCTTAGCACCAGATTTTTATAACTTTGATTTAACGATTTATGAAAAAGGTGTTGAAATGTCTGTGTTTGTTGTTGTAAGAATACTAATTATCATTACGTTCACGACGATACTTACACTTACAACTAAACCTACAGATTTAACACAAGGGTTAGAAAGCTTATTAAGACCTTTAAAAAGAATCGGATTTAACTCAGAGGATTTCGCATTAATTATTTCAATCAGTTTGAGATATATCCCAACCATCTTTGATGAAGCACAAAAAATTATGGCTGCGCAAGCTTCAAGGGGTGCTGATTTTACAGAAGGAAAACTTAAAGATAAGTTAAAACAAATTATCTCATTACTCGTACCGATGTTTATTATCGCATTTATGAGATCAGAAGAATTGGCTGACGCTATGGAATCTAGAAACTTCGTTCCAGGGCAAAAAAGAACGAGAATTAATGTATTAAAATTGAGTATGATTGATGTATACAGTGGTATCTTTGTATTACTATTGTTTACAGGTTCTATATTAATTAAGGTGATTTAAATGAAATTAGATGTTAATTTATTACATCCAGAAGTTGCACTTAAATTAGATGATTCAGTATATTTAAATAAAACCGATGTTTTAAAAGCTATGACAGATTATAGAGAATTATTTAATAATATTCATGTTAATGTCATAGATGGATCTAGCATGTATTATGGATACAATGATTTAAACCATCCCATTAAACTAAGTTATGAAGATGGCTTAATTAAAAGAATCGTTATCATAACAGAAAACATAGATTATAAAAGGTTTGTTGGGTTGATTAGTTATGATGGACATAACTATTCTGGATTTCAAATCCAAGATCATCAACCAACCATCCAAGGTGAGCTAACGAATGTATTAAGAACGATTGATCATGAAGGCAATATTGTTCAGGGTGCTTCAAGAACAGATACAGGGGTTCATGCGTTAAATTATTACTTCCATTTTGATACTAAATTACCTATTCATAGTACAAAATGGTTTGATATCTTTAACAATCATCTACCTAAAGATATTAAAATTAAAAAACTTAAAGAAATACACCCGTTGTTCCATTCGAGATATGATGTCATAAAAAAGACATATATCTATAAAATTAAACTCAATGAATCAGACCCATTTAAAGTCAATTATGAATGGTTCGTTAAAGAACTTAATGTGGATGTGTTAAACAAAAATATAAAACAACTTATTGGGACACATGATTTTAAAAGCTTTTGTAAAGGCGAACCGGATCATACCATAAGAACTATATTTGACACGTCTGTTATAATTAATGGAAATGAATTAACTTTAGAATTTACAGGGAATGGATTTCTAAGATATATGATTAGAATCATTGTAAAAGCTTTAGTTAATATATCCACAGGGTTATTAGATTTAGAAATATCAGATATTATAAAAGAAAAAAGTAGATTACATACGAAAGATTTAGCTCCTGCAGGGGGATTATATTTAGAAGAAATATATTATTAATTGAAGCGCTGAAATCTTTCAGCGTTTTGTATTATTAATTTCAATAAAACATTTCAAAAAAACGAAATATGTGAGATAATAGATTAGTGAAGCAGGTGAGGAAATGGAAGGTAAATTTATTAGTTTTGAAGGACCAGATGGTTCTGGAAAAACCAGTGTAATTAAAGTTGTAGAAAAATACTTTCAAGATTTAGGGTATGAAGTAATTATTACAAGAGAACCAGGAGGAATAAAAATCTCTGAAAAAATTAGAGATATTATTCATGATGTTGAACATAAAGAAATGGACCCAAGAACTGAAGCTTTATTATACGCAGCTTCGAGAGCTCAACATTTAAATCAAAAGATAATTCCAGCAGTTGATGCAGGTAAAGTCGTTTTATGTGATCGATATGTTGATAGCTCATTAGCCTATCAAGGGTTTGGTAGAAATCTAGGGTTTGAAGAAGTCTTAAATATCAATATGTTTGCGATTGACGGGTATTTTCCTGATCTGACGATATTCGTAGACGTCCTACCTGAAATTGGCTTAAAACGCGTATTTAGCTCTGATGACAGAGAAAAAAACCGTTTAGACTTAGAACCACTTAAATTCCACAAAAAAATATATGATGGTTATCAAAAAATTATCAAAAGGTATCCAAACAGAATTAAAAAAGTAAATGGAGATCAACCAATAGAATTGGTCGCGGAGGAAGCTATAAATATTATTAAAAACGTTTTATAAGGAGGAATTATGACTCTAAAAACATGGGAAGACGTTTCAAAGTATCAAAAAGAAGTGTCAAGAATAATGATTAATAGTCAACGATTGAATCGCATATCACACGCTTATATCTTTGAAGGTCCTAATGGAACTAAAAAGAATACAACAGCATTGTTGCTTGCGAAGACTTTACTATGCACCAATAAACAAGGACATAACCCATGTAATGAATGTCATAACTGTAGAAGAGTTGATCACTTGACTCATCCTAACTTGTTTCTAATCAAACCAGAAGGAAAAGTCATTAAGAAAGATCAAATTCAAAAACTTATTAAAGAGTTCTCAAAAGCGTCCTTAGAAAAAGGGCCGAGAATCTATATAGTCAACGAAGCAGATAAATTAAATACATACTCAGCAAACACACTTTTAAAAACAATGGAAGAACCAGGTGCTGATATCTATCAAGTATTAATTACAGAGAACTATCATCAATTATTAAAAACAATTGTCTCTAGAGCCGAGAACTTACATTTCACGCCAATAGATAGAGATATTATTAAGCAACAATTACTAGACAACGGAATTGTGGCGAATATAGCAAATGCAGTGAGTCAATATACTGTAGATATGCAAAGAGCTTTGGAAATATCTAATAACTTCCAAATGATTAATATCATAAATCTAGTCTTAGATATACATAAAGCATTCTTAAATGATCATAACTCAAGTGTTATATTGTTTAAAAATAATAGTCAAGAAATACTTAAATCAGGAGAGTTACTAGACTTCTTCTTAGATTTAATGATATATTATCAAAAAGATGTTTTAAACTATCAATTAAGACATCTTGATTCTATCGTCTTTGAAGATGAAATTGAGACGATAAAACAACTATCAGAAAAAATGTCACAAAAGTATTTAGAAGCTAGCTTAGAAAAAATGCTTGGACTAAAAAACAGATTAAAATTTAACATTAACACCAAACTAGCTATGGACCAATTGTTAATGTGCTTAGAAAGAGGTTATAAATATGCAACATTCTGTAGTAGCGATTCAATTTAATCGCTTAGGGAAAAAATATTATTTCGATACAGCTAATATAGATGTAAAAAAGGGAGACAAAGTCGTTGTAGAAACAGCGAGAGGACAAGAATTAGGGTTTGTGGTTTCCAATATTATGAATATCGGAAATGATGAATTAGTATCTCCTTTGAAACCAATCGTTAGAATAGCGAATGATAGAGATGTCAAAAGATACGAAGAAAATGTAGAAAGAGAAGTTGAGGTTTTAATAAAAACCGAAGAACTCGTTAAAAAAAATGAATTAGAAATGAAGTTATTAAACTGCGAATATACATTGGATAGATCTAAACTAATCATTTATTTCAACGCTGAAGGTAGAGTAGACTTTAGAGATTTGGTTAAAGATTTAGCAAATGAATTTCATGTTCGTATAGAGTTACGCCAAGTGGGAACGAGAGATGGTGCTAAAGTATTAGGCGGAATTGGGCCTTGCGGAAGACAAACATGTTGTACAACATTCCTCACTGAATTCCAACCAGTATCAATCAAAATGGCTAAAAACCAAAACTTATCTTTAAACCCAAATAATATCTCAGGTATTTGTGGAAAGTTATTGTGTTGTATTAATTACGAAGATGAACAATATAAAGAACTTAGAAAAACTATGCCAAAAATGGATTCTGTTGTCTCAACTCCTGAAGGAAAAGGAAAAGTTGTCAATTTAAACTATATCCTTCAAGAAGTTACAGTGAATATTAAAAACTCAAACTATGTATTCCATATGGATGAAATTAAATTTAAACATAAAGCTTCACAAGAAAAATTGGATGTGGACGACAAAGAACTATTAAATCTAGAGGAATAATATGTATAAAGAAGAGATTCATGATTTACTAGCATATGATGGAATAAAGATTATTCAAAGAAAAGACTTGTTTAGATTTTCTTTAGATTCTTTACTACTCGCTGATTTTGTTAATATTAATCCAAGAAATAAAAGGATTATCGATTTTGGAACTGGACTAGGTCCAATTCCATTATTCTTATCACTTAAAACTAAGAAACCAATTATAGGGATTGATATTCAAAAGGAAGCCGTTGACTTAGCAAAAAAATCAGTAGAGCTTAATCATCTAGAAAATCAAATAACTATCTACGAAAGAGATATCTTAGAAGCATATAAAGACTTTGAAACAAATATCTTTGATGTTATCACAATGAATCCACCATTCTTTAAATATCATAATCCTGAATTTTTAAATAATTTAGATGCATTTACAATTGCAAGACATGAAGTACATATTGATTTAGAAGGTATCATTTTATCAGCTAAAAGAATGATAACAAACGGAGGAAGTTTTAACTTCATCCATCGAGCAAATCGTTTGGAAGAAATCATTCTATTATTAAACAAACATGGGTTTGTCATAAAAAGAATGAAATTTGTTTATACAAAAATATCAAAAGATTCAATGATGGTTTTAATTGATGCAAGAGCAAACGGTAAAACTGGAGACTTAAAAATTGAAAAACCTTTAGTCGTCTATGATGAGGATGGCAATTATACAAAAGATGTATTAGAAATATTCCATATAGGAGATGATTCATATGATAAAGAATCAAAACTATCAATCAAATAAATCAACGCTTTACTTAATTGCAACTCCTATTGGTAATTTAGAAGATATAACATTAAGAGCATTAAGAATCTTAAAAGAAGTCGATAAGGTATACGCCGAAGATACCAGAGTTAGTTTAAAGCTACTCACTCACTATCAAATCAAAAAGCCTTTAATCAGTTTTCATGAACATAATCAAGCAATGAAAATTGATGATGTTCTTAAAGACTTAGAAAATGGATTAAGCATTGGATTAGTATCAGATGCAGGAATGCCATTAATCAGTGACCCAGGGTACTTGTTAGTTAAAACAGTCATTGATAAAGGATACAATGTTGTAGCACTTCCTGGAGCTAACGCTTTATTACCTGCACTAACAATGTCAGGAATTAAAGCTCATCCATTTAGTTTCTATGGTTTCTTAGATGCTAAAACTACAAAAAGAAATCAAGAACTAGAAGATTTAAAATATCGTAAAGAAACACTCATCTTCTATGAAGCAATTCATAGAATCAAACAAACTTTAAAATCCATGTATGACATACTAGGAGATAGAGAATTTGTTATTTGTAGAGAAATTACAAAAGCCTATGAAGAAATCATTAAAGGTAAATTAAGTGAACATCACTTAGTACCAGAGCTTAAAGGCGAGTTAGTGGTAATCGTAGAAGGTTACTTAGAAGAAAACCTAGAAACAAACTTAAGTATAGTAGAACAAGTGGATTACTTTGTAAGTACTGGACTTAAAAAAACCGAAGCTATGAAAAGAGTAGCTCAAATGACAGGACTTCCAAAGAATCAAATTTATTCAGAATACTTGAATTCAAAAATAGAGAAGGAGTGATCATATGAAATTTGCATGTATATTATCTAATGGCTTTGAAGATATGGAAGCTTTAGCTACAGTAGATTTACTAAGAAGAGCTAAAATCGAAATAGACTTAGTGTCAATTTATGATAAAGACATCGTTATTGGCGCATATGGCACAACTGTCGTACCGGATAAATTAATGAAGGATATAGACGTATCAAATTATGATGGTCTATTGATTCCTGGGGGAGGCCATTCTTTTAAGATTAGAGACGAAGAATCTGTTAAAGATTTAGTCGGTGAATTCTATTCTCAAAAGAAGTGGTTAATGGCGATCTGCGCAGCACCTACAGTGTTTGGTAAGATGGGAATTATGGATGGGTTAGAATGTACATCTTTCCCTGGAACAGAAAAAGATATGGGTAAAGCAATATCTTTGGATCAAAAAGTTGTTAGAGATAAACAATTCATCACAGCTCGTTCTGTAGGAGTTGTATATGAATTTGTTTTTGAAATATTAAGAGCTGTTTATGATGAAGAGGCAGTAAATAAATTAAAGAAAATGATAGTATATTAAGAGGTGAAGATGATGAGTAAAACATTTTATATAACAACCCCAATATATTACCCAAGTGGTAAATTTCATATAGGGTCAGCTTATACAACATGTTTATGTGATAGTGTAAGAAGATATAAAGACCTTCAAGGGTATGATACGAGATTCTTAACAGGTACAGATGAACATGGACAAAAAATCGAAGAAGCCGCTAAAGCAAACAATAAGTCTCCACAAGAGCATGTAGATTATATTGCAGATTTAGCGCAAAAATTATGGAAAGATTTAGCAATATCTAATGATGATTTCATTAGAACAACAGAACCAAGACATGAAGCGAGAGTAGAAGAAATCTTTGAAAAACTCTTAGCAAATGATGATATCTACTTAGGTGAGTATGAAGGTAACTACTGTGTGAGTTGCGAATCATTCTACACAAAAACTCAATTAGTAGATGGTAATAAATGCCCTGATTGTGGAAAAGAAACAGTTGTCATTAAAGAAGAAACATATTTCTTGAGATTATCTAAATACGAAAAAAGATTATTAGAGTTTATTGAAGCTCATCCTGATTTTATCGTGCCGGAATCAAGAAGAAATGAAGTGGTTTCTTTTATTAAAGGTGGATTGCAAGATTTATCCGTATCACGTACTGCATTTACATGGGGTGTTAAAGTTAAATCAAATCCTAAACATGTCGTCTATGTTTGGATTGATGCTTTAAGTAACTATATTACGTCTCTAGGATACAATTCAGATAACGATGATTTATATCAAAAATATTGGATGAATGGAGACGAAGTTATTCACGTTGTAGGGAAAGACATTCTAAGATTCCACGCAATCTATTGGCCAATCATGTTAATGGCTTTAGATATCCCAATCAAGTTTAGATTATATGCTCATGGTTGGTATCTCATGAAAGATGGAAAAATGTCAAAATCTAAAGGTAATGTGATTTATCCTGAACAATTAGTTGAAAGATATGGATTAGATGCATTTAGATATTATATCGTTAGAGAAATCCAATATGGCAATGATGGTGTATTTACACCTGAAGACTATGTCAGCAGAACAAACACTGATTTAGTCAATGATTATGGGAACTTAGTTTCAAGAACGATTTCAATGGTTAATAAATACTTTGGTGGTTCTGTTTCTAAAACAGAGCATAATCATGAATATAAAGTACCTGAAGAAGATCTAGTAAAAGTAGCGACAGAAACATTTGCTAAGTATCAAAAATTAATGGACGAGTTTAAATTAGCTGATGCCTTAAAAGAAGTCAGTATATTATTAAAAAGAACGAATAAACTCATTGATGATACATTCCCTTGGGAACTTGCTAAAAAAGAAGATCATAAAGATGGTTTAGAATCAGTGATGTATCATTTATTAGAAAGCATTAGAATGATTACTGTTCTTTACAGACCATTCTTAATTGAAACTCCAGCGAAAGTTTTTGATTTCTTAGGTATTGAGATAGAATACCAAGGATTCGCATCATTAAACTTTGGAACCAAGAAAGCATATACTGTTGTTAAAAAACCAGATCACTTGTTCCCAAGATTAGATGTTGAAAAAGAAGTTGCTGAAATCAAAACACTTATGGAAAACAAATTAGCTAAAGAAGACGTTAGAGAAATAGAACCTGTATTACCTGAAATTGAATTTGGTGATTTCACTAAAATTGATATTAGAGTAGGAAAAATCTTAGAATGTGAAAAAATGAAAAAAGCTAAGAAATTACTCGTATCAAAAATTGATACAGGAGATAAAATAAGAAACATTGTTTCTGGAATTGCAGAGTACTATGATCCAAAAGATCTTATAGGAAAGAAAGTACAAGTAGTTGTCAACTTAAAACCAGCTAAACTTAGAGGAGAACTATCCGAAGGTATGGTTTTATGTGGCGAAACAGATAAAAAAGAATTGTATGTTATAGAGGTATCAGACCAACTTTTACCTGGAGATAAAATTAGCTAAATAATTATCATTGCTGTCAATCGAAATTTGTTGACATTAAAATGCTAAAATGATAAGATATTAGAGGTACATTTTATTTTATAGCCCACAAGCCTTTAAATTAATGGAGGTAATAAAATGAAAACATTTATGGCAAATGAAAACAACATAACACGTCAATGGTTTGTTGTGGACGCAGCTGGAAAAAGACTTGGACGTCTTGCTACAGAAGTAGCGACAGTTTTAAGAGGAAAACATAAACCTACATTCACACCACATGTGGATTGTGGAGATTATGTTATCGTAATTAATTCAGACAAAATTGAACTAACTGGAAAAAAATGGACTGATAAAAAATACTACACTCATTCATTATATCCAGGTGGTTTAACAGAAAAAAGTGCAGAAACTTTAATGAAGCAAAAACCAACTAGAATGATTGAACTTGCAGTTAAAGGGATGTTACCAAAAAATAAATTAGGTAACGCAATGTACAAAAAATTATTCGTATACGCAGGGCCTGCTCACAAACATGAAGCACAAAAACCTGTTGTAATGGAATTGAAAGGATAGGGTGAACTTATGGCAAAATCTGTTATGTATCGCGGTACTGGTAGAAGAAAATCTTCAGTTGCAAGAGTAATCTTAAGACCAGGTAACGGTGAAATCGTAGTAAACGGACGTAAGTTCGAAGAATATATCCCTTCATCATTAGCTAGACTAGATGTTTCTCAACCTTTAGTATTAACTGCTAATGAAAATACATTTGATATCTCAGTAAACGTAAACGGTGGAGGACTTATTGGTCAAGCCGGTGCGATTAGATTAGGTATCACAAGAGCACTTTTAGAAGTAAATCCTGAATATAGAAAAATCTTAAAACCAGCTGGATTAGTTACAAGAGATCCACGTGTCAAAGAACGTTATAAATACGGTCTTAAGAAAGCACGTAGAGCGCCACAATTCAGTAAACGTTAATATTATGCCAAATACAAAAAACATAGGACTCCACACCCTATGTTTTTTTTATGCTTTGTAAAATTTTAGTAAAACTTAAGGACTTTATGCGAGTTACTTTTATGAACTTCAATTTTTTGATATAATCTAATCAAAGAGGTGAGATAAATGGGATTTTTATTCTTTGGAAGAAAAAAAAGAAAAAGAGAAGAAGAACAAAGACAAGCCGAGTTAAGAAAGCAACAAGAACTAGAAGCCAAGAAAGCTGAAGAGGAAGCGAAAAAACAAGCTAAATTAAAAGAAAAACAAGCCGAGGACGCAACTAAGAAAGTTGTTATACCTAAAAAGAAAGCAACTCCTAAAAAACCAGTAGCTAAAAAAGTTGACCCAAAGAAACCAGACACATCAAGTGAAGGTAAACCAGAAGGTTATGAAGGTAAATGTGGTAAATATGAAATCTTTCCTGAAGCTGGATTATTTAAATATCGTTTAAAAGCATCTAATGGAGAAATACTCGTTGTATCATTTGGATACTCAACTAGAAAGGGTGCTAAAAATGGTGTGGAAACATTCCAAAAAGCAGTTATCAACGCAAACTTTGAAATCGTAACTGATAAAGCAGGTTTTACTCATTTTGATTTATTTGGTACTCGAGGTGCTAGAGTTATTGCATATGGTGAATACTATAAAACTGCTAAACAAGCAGAAAATGCAGTTGAAGCTGTAAAGAAATATTCAAAATGTACAAACATCGTCGATTTAAAAGAAATACCGGATTCAGAAAAAAGAGAGTTTATCATTGAAAAACAAGATATCGAATTAAAAGAAACTGGTAAATTCCAATTATATAAAGAAGATGCAAAAAGTTTCTTTGTTAAATTACTCGCATCTAATGGACAAGTATTGTTAGTGTCGCAAAGATACGCTTCAAAACAGTCTGCTATGAACGGTGTGGAGTCAATTAAAAAGGCAATTTCAAATCAAAACTTTACAATTGAAAAAGATAAACAAAATCGTTATCAATTCAATATCTATACCGTGAATAAACAGTTACTTATTTCAGGAGAATCATATCCTCAAAAAGCAAATTGTTTAAAATCAATTCAATCTGTAATTAGATTTGGTTCTTTAGGTCAAATTGTAGAAATTTAAAAAACATCATAAATAAGAAGATACTAGGTTCCTTGTGAATCTAGTATGTTTTTATTTTTACTTGATATATAAATAACTGAATGACTATGTTAAAATTAATTAGGAGGCGCTTATGACATTACCAGAAATATTATCCTTATCAGCTGCGGTTATATCTTTTATTACTTTATTAGTATTAATAATATTTATTTCAACCAGAGATAAATCTAAAGATCTAAACCAAATAGAAAATACAATTATAGAAAAAGTTAATACATTAGAAAAATCAGTATCATCAGCTACTAACGATGCATTGTTAAAATTCAACAATTTAGTAAATTACCAGTTAAAAGAACAGCAATTATCAGCATCCAGTAGCATGACTGAATTCAGAATCAATGTCAACAAAGAACTCATTGCTTTTCAAGAAAAAATCAATAAAAGCTTAGAATATGACTTCAAAAACTTAAATGATAATATCGAATCAAAGATGAGAGGCATTAATGAAAAAGTTGAAGATAGACTCTCTAAAGGGTTTAGTGACACAAACAAAACGTTTACTGATATCGTCAAAAGAGTAGAAGTAATCCATGAAGCTCAAGAAAATATCAAAACGCTATCTAATGAAATGGTGAGTCTTCAGAACATCCTTACGAATAATCAAGCGAGAGGTGCATTTGGTGAGTACCAATTAAACCAATTACTATTTAGCTTATTTGGTGAAAATAATAAATTATACAATACTCAATATACTTTGAAAAACAAATCAGATATAGTAAGAGCTGATGCTGTAATCTTTATGCCAAATAGTTTAATTTGTATTGATTCTAAATTCCCATATTCATCATATTCAAAACTATTTGATAATAATAATCTAACAAAAGAAGATGAATCTAGATTAATCTCTGATTTTGGACGAGAAGTAAAGAAACATATCACGGATATAGCAAATAAATATATTATTAATGGCGTTACGACAGACTATGCAATCATGTTTGTACCTAGTGATGGGATTTTAGCAATGATTCACTCTAGACTTATTAACGTTGTAGAATACTCAAGAACTAAATCAGTCACGATTGTTTCTCCTACCACATTAATCCCGCTACTTTCATCGTTCCAAGGTATGGTTATAGACTTTGAAAGAAAAAAACACATTGATGAGATTATGATTCAATTAAAAGGACTGGGAAAGAATTTTTCAATGTTCGAAGATGAATGGAATAAGCTAAATAAATCTATTGATCGATTAAGAAGTGATGGGGATAAAGTTGACAAAAGAGTAGGTAAAATTTCCACTAGATTTAATGAAATTGATAAAGTAAGTTTTGTAGAAGGCGAGAAACAAGCCGTTACAGAGAATTCACAAGAATAATATTTTTTAATAAAATATTGGTTTATCTGTTGTTTTTTATAAAATATAGTTATATAATATCAAATAGATTAGAGAGAAGGAGAAATGCATGAACGGTACAGTAAAATGGTTTAACGCGGAAAAAGGTTACGGATTCATTACAGATGAAGAAGGAAATGACATTTTTGCACATTTTTCAGCTATTCAAGGCGAAGGTTACAAATCTTTAAATGAAGGTGACAAAGTTAGTTTCAACGTTGTTGAAGGTGACAGAGGACCTCAAGCTGCCGAAATAGTAAAATTGTAAAAAATATATACGCAAGTTAAACGAATTGGGATATTTAATATCCCAATTTCTTTTTCTTATAGGTTGAAAAACCCCCCATATTTTAATATAATTAGTATGGTTCGAAAGGCTGTGATTTAATGAAGATTTACAACACATATACGGGATTAATGGAAGACTTTATTCCTAAACAAGAACATAAAGTTAATATTTATATTTGTGGTCCTACTGTATATAACTATATTCATATAGGAAATGCCAGACCTGTCGTCTTCTTTGATACAGTGAGGAGATATTTCGAGTCTGTTGGTTATACAGTAAGATTCGCATCTAACTTTACGGATATTGATGATAAAATTATTAGTAAAGCAAAAGAAGAAGGAAAACCAGAGTTAGAAGTCAGTCAATTTTACATTGATGCTTTTTTGAAAGATTTAACAGGTTTAAACTGTAAAACAGATTATATCCAACCTAAAGTTACAAACTATATAAAAGAAATAATTACGTTTATTGAAGAGTTGATAGAAAAAGGATTTGCATATGTTTCTGATGGAGATGTTTTCTTTAGAGTCAATAAAGTGAAAGATTACGGAGCTTTAAGCAATAGAAATATAGATGATTTAATTTCAGGTAGTAGAATAGATGTCAATTCATCAAAAGAAAACCCTCTAGACTTTACTTTATGGAAAAAAACAACAGAAGGAATCAATTATGATTCACCTTTCTCTAAAGGCCGCCCAGGGTGGCATACAGAATGTGTTGTTATGATTGATGATATATTTGGTGAAGAGATTGATATCCACGGTGGAGGAACTGATTTAAAATTCCCACATCATGAAAATGAAATCGCCCAATCTAAAGCATGTCATAATCATCGAGTGGCACAGTACTGGATGCACAATGGTAGAGTTGATCTAAAAGGTGCTAAAATGTCTAAGAGTTTAGGAAATGGTATTTTAGTTAAAGACTTAGAAAATAAAATGCCTTTAAGATATTTTCTATTATCTACACATTATAGATCGCCATTAATCTATTCAGAAGAAAGCTATGCAATGTATATAAAAGAATGGGAAAAACTTGAAAACACATATAAACAATTATTTTTCAAATTAGATATTGAAGATGCCTTTAAAGATACAAAAGTATCCAATGAATCTTTGAACAATTTAACTGAAAAATTTAATGAATCTATGGATGCTGATTTCAATACTGCAAACGCAATTACAGCGATGCAAGCTGTTATGAAATTAGCAAATCAAAATTTAAGAAAACCAAACAATTTAGATATGTTAAATGAAATCTATAAGACATTGGAATATATGGTTTCTATTTTGGGATTTAAAGTTGATGTCAAAAGAATTGATTTAGAAGCAAGAGACATATACAAACAATGGCAAGCAGCTAGAAAAGCTAAGGATTTTGAATCAGCAGATAAATTAAGAGCTGTATTAACTGAAAAAGGTGTTCTATGATTTTGCATAACGGGTTAACATTAGCTTATATAGGCGATGGATATTATGAACTCCAAATCCGCAAGTATTTAATTGAAAAGAAATTAACAAAAGTTAATGAATTACATAAGAACGCAATTAAATATACAAGTGCAAATAATCAAGCAAAAGCCTGTAAAGTCCTTATAGAAGAATACTTTACTGAAGAAGAAATCAAAATCTTTAAGAGAGGTAGAAATCAAACGTCTACACATAAACCGAAAAACAGTGATTTAGCGACATATAGCACCTCTACTGGCTTTGAAGCTGTTATTGGCTATCATTACTTGGACAACAATGAAAAACGCTTAAATGAGCTAATTTCAAAGACAATTGAAATACTTGAAAAATCCCAATGATTTTTTGGGATTTTCTTATCTGATAATTAATATATTTTTCAAAAAGAATATATAATATATATGTTAAAATAGAGATGGTGATATAAATGAGTGTAATGATATACGGTAAAAATCCTGCCGAAGAAATTATCAATTCAAAAAAGAAAATACTGAGAGCTTTTGTTCAAAAAGAAACGAATGAAGGCTTAGTTAAAGCTTTAGATCGAAGACACATAGAAACTCAAATCCTAAATAAAGCATACTTTAAAAAGAAATTCCTAGGGAACCACCAAGGAATTGTTTTAGAAGTTGAAGATTACAAAATTTATCATTTAGATGAGTTCTTAAAATCTATAGACAAATCCAAAAACCCTTTAGTTTTAATGCTAGATGGTATAACGGATCCGCATAACTTTGGAGCTATTATAAGAAGTTCTGAAGCGGGAGGCGTTGCAGGAATCATTATTCCTAAGAATCGTTCAGTAAAAATAACAGGAACTGTAGCTAAGGTTTCTTCTGGAGCGATTGAACACGTTAAAATCGTCGAAGTTACTAATCTAAGAAATGCTTTAGACACACTTAAGAAAGAGGGATTCTGGTCAGTAGGAACTTCGTTACAAGCTAAACAAAGTCATCATGATATCGATGTGTCAACACCACTTGTACTCGTTATAGGTAGTGAAGGAAAAGGGATATCAAAAATAATTAAAGATAACGTTGATTACAATGTCAAAATTAATATGGTAGGAAGTATAAACAGTTTAAATGCATCAGTGAGTGCAGGAATTTTAATATTTGATATATTAAGGAAAAAACTGACTGAATGATTTTTCGCAATTATAATGATTTTGAAATTGTCAACATGATTAAATCTGGTAATCAAGAGGCCTTCCAGTTTCTCGTTGACAAATACAAATTCTTTATTGCGAAAATGATAAGAAAATTCAATCTTACAAAGGATTTTGATGATGTTTTTCAAGAATCTCTAATGACTTTATATAAGTCAGCTTTAAAATTTGAAGAAAAATATAACAAGACTTTTATGAGGTTCTTTGAGTTAACATTAACAAATCGATTAATTACAATTAAAAATAAAGAAATTAAATACAGTCAATTTATCCATGAAAAGTCGGCATCTCTATATAATCTAACGATTTATGAACAATCAGATAATTACTTTACAGAAAAAGAAATAAAAGAGGCTTTGATTAAGTTGTCGGAATACGAAAAACTTGTATTCAATACGAAAATATTAGGGAAGTTATCAGTTAGAGAAACAGCTAAAAAACTTAATTGTGATGAAAAGAAAATCTATAACGCACTTGAACGAATAAAAAATAAGTTAAAAATACATTTATTGTCATGAATTTCTTGACTTTTAGCTCGTTTTTTGATACATTTAATAAAGCAAGTGAGTTGATAAAATGAAAAAAGAAGTAATATTGATTTGCACCGAGTGCATGTCACGAAATTACAAAATACAAAAAACAGAAAGTTCAACTAGATTTGAAGTAAAAAAATATTGTAAAAAATGTAAAAAACATACCATTCATAAAGAGGGTAAATAGGAGGAAAACATGGCAAAACAACCTAAACAAAACAACAAGCCTTCAAAAGCTAAAGAAAATAATCAAGATTCTGGTAGAGTAATGTCTATTCTTAGAAAGGAATATGCATTTGAAAACTGGTTACTAGCAATACTATCACCTGTATTAATCTTATATGGAGTTTATATTGTATCAGGAACATTTGGAACTGTTAACTTAGCAGCACTATTAGGAAATACACCTTATGCATTCATTAATTTCTTCTTCGCTACAGACTTAGCAAGAATATTAACTGGATCATTCTTAATCTTGATTGGTACTCTAATCGTAATTTACTTACTAATTCCTTATTTAAGACCAAGTTTAGCAGAAATGAAAAAAGTAACTTGGCCTACTAGTAGAACTTTAACAAGTAATTCTGTTAAAGTTATTGGATTTATCTTATTCTTAGGATTATTCTTCGTATTAATCGGTTTTGCTTTAAACCCATTATTCGAATGGATCTATAGTTTATAAAAAGAAGTGGTATAAATGGACTCAGAAAAAAGATTATGGTATATAGTTCAAACCTATTCAGGATTTGAAAACTCAGTTAAAGTCAATCTTGAAAGAAGAATTGAAACTATGAACATGGAAAACTTAATTTTTCAAGTTATGATACCAGAAGAACTAAAAACTGAAAAGAAAGCTGACGGAAGCCTTAAGGAAAAAATGGTTAAAATTTTCCCGGGATATGTATTCATCGAAATGATTGTTACCGATGATTCTTGGTTTGTTGTAAGAAATACACCAGGTGTTACAGGGTTCTTAGGCTCAAGTGGTGGAGGGACTAAACCAATCCCTATGAAACCAGATGAAATCAATCCTATTCTTAAGAAATGTGGTATGCTAGCTGTTCAAAGACTTAATGTTCAACCAGGACAAAAAGTCAGAGTTGCGACAGGTACTTTAGAAGGTCAATTGGTTATTGTTGAATCAATTGATGAAGAAAAAGGTAAAGTACACGTTCTTATTGAAATGTTTGGTAGACAAACTGCAATGGAATTAGATTTTACTGAGGTTGAAGTATTATAAATGATTGAAGTCAGACATTAAGTCTGGCTTTTTTTGTCGATGTGTTTATGAATCAATTGAAGGTATGATATAATCAAGACGCATAAACATTTCATGAAAGGAAGTTTACATATGATTAAATTACAAAACGTATCAAAATACTACAATACAAATGGAGTTGTTGCTTTAGGTTTACGTAAAGTAGACTTAGAATTACATAGAAATGAATTTGTAGCAATCGTTGGTGAATCTGGTTCGGGTAAAACAACACTTTTAAATGTGATATCTGGAATCGATTCATATGAAGACGGAGAAATGTATATCAATGGCAAAGAAACATCTTACTTCTCTGTTGAAGATATGGAAGATTATCGTAAAAACTATGTAGCTTTTGTATTTCAAAATTATAATTTAATTGATTCTTATACAGTTTTACAAAATGTGGAAGCTCCACTTATTTTGTCTGGATATCCAAAAGATAAAATAAGAACTAGAGCTAAAGAAATCATAAAAAAAGTAGGACTAGAAGAACATATTAATCATAAAGCAACTAAACTATCAGGAGGGCAGAAACAAAGAGTCGTTATAGCTAGAGCTTTAGCAAAGGATTGCCCTGTTATCGCAGCAGATGAACCGACTGGGAATCTAGATTCTAAATCAGCTAAAGGTGTTATAAAATTACTACATGAGATTTCAAAAGAAAAATTAGTTATTATTGTTACTCATGACTTTAAACAAGTTGAAAAATATGCAACGAGAAAAATTAGAGTTTATGATGGTGAAATTGTTGAAGACTTAGAATTGAAAAAAACTGATAAACTAGATTTGCCTGAAATTGATAGCAAAGAGAACAAAATTAGATTTAGAAGTTTCTTAGGGATTTCGTTAAGAAACTTATTAGCCGTTCCAAAGAAAACACTGCTTATGTTGATTGTTTTTACATTTTTTAGTTTTTTTGTGGCATTGACGTATGGAAGCTATGCTTCCGCACAGGCAGAATCGAATATGTCAATCAATAGTGTATTTACCAATTCTAGTCCAAATAGAGTGGTTCTAAGAAACGATGATAATTCCGCTTTTACACAAGACCAATTAAATGATATAGCAGACACGTCGAATAGAATTATTGAAGTCGTGGATTTCGATTATGTATTAGATACAGCTTTATATCTTGAGTATGATGGAGTTGGAGATGAAAGAGGCGCTGGGTTAAATGGTTTATTCATGCCTATATCTTTAATTGAAGAAGAAGATTTATTGTACGGTAGACTACCTGAAAGTGATGATGAAATTGTTGTAAGTTTGGATACTTATGATATTGATTATTATGAGTATTACTTAAACAAAGTCTTTCATTCTTATAGTTATATTGGAATTGAGTATGATTTAGAATATAAAGTGGTTGGAATTGTTGAACAAGAAAACTTACCTTTAAATCCAAATTCATATTTTAGTTGTATTATGGGTACAGACTCTAATTTTGAAAAATTAAAAGATTTATTCTATTTAGAAAATACATTAGAAGCGAATATTACTTTTATAGATACTACAAATGAACCAGACCTACAATTTACATCCAAAGGATTGGTTGGATCTGAATTTGTTATTGATGATAGTTTAAGTAATGATGTTATTAAAACGTCAACAAGCGGATACTATGGAAACTGTGCAAGCACGAGTTGTGCTTTTTCTGGTGAAATAACAATAAAAGATAATTATAAATCTGATGAATATACAAATAATTTTGAAATAACATATATTGTTGACTCAAGAATACAACAAGATAACAAAATAATATTTTATGTGAATCAAGCAACATATGACAAGATATTTTATGATGAAATTTATCAAGTATCCGTCATCACAAGTAACGATATAGGAATCGATACTTTAATTAGCAACTTACAAGGAACCATTCTTTCGCCATCTGGATATCATGTGATATATCCATTTGATTCAGAAGCTTCAGAAGATTTTATGGCGCTAATCTATTTAATCTTAAATATATGGATGGTTATTTTAAACGTAATTGTTCTGTTGGGATCTACATTTATTACATATGCAATCTTTAGATCGATTATTAATACTAAATTGCCTGACTATGCAATCTTTAGAACGATAGGAGCTAATAAAACTGCGATTAAAAGGTTTATTTATATAGAGAACTTCTATATTGTATTTTTATCATTTATTATATTTGTTGTCGCGAGTGTCGCAATACCTGAAAAAGCAGTACAATACACAGTCTTAGCCAATCTAAAAGTGTATAGTTTCTGGAATTATGTTGTGTTCTTAGGTTTATTAATATTAATGGCAGTTATGATATCAAGAAGATATTGTAACAAGATATTTAAAAACACTGTTCAGACAACATTAAAAGGTAATATGGGGTGATTATGATGATTAAAATTACTAATTTAAATAAACATTTCAATAAAGGATCTATAAACGAAATCAATGTTATCAACGATACAACGCTTGAATTTCCTAGAACAGGGTTAGTATCAATTACTGGACCTTCAGGATGTGGAAAAACAACCCTGTTAAATGTTATCGGAGGGTTAGATAGTTTTGAATCAGGATCGATTGATTTTGACGGAGAAATTATAAAAAAATATAACCCTTTAAAATGGGATATTATAAGAAATAATAATGTTGGTTATATCTTTCAAAATTATAGTTTGATAGAAGATAAAACCGTATATGAAAATATCGAAATAGCTTTAAATATGGCTGGTTTATATGAAAAAGAAGAAATAGAAGATAGAATAGACTATGTTCTCGAAGCCGTTGGAATGAAAAATTATCGTAAAAGAAATGTTTTGGCATTATCTGGAGGACAAAGACAAAGAGTAGGAATTGCTAGAGCCTTAGCTAAAAACCCTAAAGTTATCTTAGCAGATGAACCGACAGGTAATCTAGATGCGAATAATACATTTGATATTATGGGTATTATTAAGAAGATATCTCAAACATGTTTGGTTATCTTAGTATCTCATGAAAGAACATTAGTAGAATTTTATAGTGATAGAATTATTCAAATATCTGATGGACAAGTCGTTAGAGACTATTTGAATGAAGGAAAACGTTCTATAGAACGTGTTGATGAAAGAGATATCTACCTAAAAGATTTAAAAAAGGTTGAGTCTAAAGATGATGATTATATAGAGAGATACTATGAAATAGATAAAGATGATTCATTAGAATTTACGGTCGTAGAAGTCAAAAACTCTATTTATGTTAAAGCTAAAACAAAGTCTAGAAAGAAAATTAAATTTTTAACAAGAGATACAGAAATTAATTTAATTGATGATCACTATAAAGCAACACATTCTGATGAGGCTTTAAAAAACGCTTTTGATATGCATAAATATGGAGAAATTGAAAGAAGTAAAAACAAGAAATCGTTTATTAGGCTTAGAGATTCATTTGTACAAGGATTTAGAAAAGTAACTGGCCGAAGAAAATTCCTAGGTAAACTTTTAATCTTGGTATATTTTATCATTTCTGCTATTGTCGTTTATCAATTAGCTACATTTGCGAATTTAACACGAGTTGAAGACTCTGATTTTTTGACAACATCAAAGGACTTGATCTTAGTTGAATCTGAAGAAATACTAACATCTACAGATATTAACGATATGTTAGATAATGTTAATGGAATAGAGTTTGCTCCATATCAGGGTTCTTCTTACTTCCAACTTAATTTTCATGATTTTTATCAAGGTGATGTCTATACGTCATTTGATGCTTATCCTGTGAAAAGTAGTTGGGTAGATCAAAGCAATCTAATTTATGGCGAAATGCCTGATGAAAGTTATGAAATTGTTATTGACAAATGGATTGCAGATGAACTGATGAAAACACAAGAGTTCTTAGATTTAGGTGTTGATAATCCAGAAATATTAATTGGTCAAAAAATCCTTGAAAATCAAAAAAGTCTTCTCACCTATGAAATTGTTGGAATAGTTGATACAGGATCACCTATTATTGTGGTGAAAGACGAGGCAATTTATAGTTTTACTTCATTCTATATGTTACCGTATGGAAGTGTTGATGGAATCATCAACATAGAATCTGGTAGGGGCATTCAAGCAAAAGGAGAAATTCTAATGCCAACTTCTTCAAGTGCAACTATCGGTGAGATTATTTTCGTAGAAGGTGAAGAAAGTGAAGTTGTAGGTCTTTATACGTTGAAAGAAGAGTTTGAAGTTGATGCTTATACAGAAATGGCAAACATCATCATTCACAATAGTTATTTTGAATCACTAATGATCACTTTAAAAGTACAATCATTTAATGCTTATGAACCATCACAGGTTTTATTCTACTCAACTGATATGGGTCAAGCAATTAATGACCTTTCTAATTATGATACAGAGCTTTTAGTTGGTAATTCGTATGAACTATTCTATCAAGCTCAGGTTGAGTCAACACAAGCTAGAGTTCAACAAAGAGTTATATCAATTATGGTTACACTTGGTGGAATTGTTGTTTATATATTCTTTATGATGAGAAGTAGTATGTTAAATAGAATTAAAGAGGTTGGAACATATCGAGCAATTGGGGCGACGAAAAGAGATATTCATAAAATATTTATTGGTGAAATTTTTTGGTTCACAACATTAGGATCACTACCGGGATATATTGTTATGACCGTACTCATAAATAATGTTCAAAATACATTTGGAGATTTGGTTGATATATTCTATTTCCCACCAATATATTTCATTGGTGGAATTATAGGAATTTATCTAATTAACTTCATATTTGGTATGCTACCAATCGCTAATTTATTAAGAAAAACTCCATCACAAATTAGTGCTAAGTTTGATATCTAAAAAAGCGCTAGCTTTCAATAAAAAAACCTTGACATTAAATGATGGATATTGTATAATATTTCAGCGTGTCGAACGCATAATGAGTGGGAGGATTTATCCAATTACCACATCACGAAAATAAGGAGGTGTCTTTCGTGGCTAAAGAAATCAAAAACGTTGTTAAACTTCAAGTTCCTGGTGGAAAAGCAACACCAGCCCCACCAATTGGTCCTATCTTAGGACAAGCTGGAGTAAACATTCAACAATTTTGTGTGCAATTTAATGATCAAACAAGAGACAAAGTAGGGTATACTATTCCGGTAGTATTAACAGTTTATGAAGACCGTTCATTCGACTTCATCTTAAAAACTCCACCTGCAAGTGATTTATTAAAAAAAGCATGTAAAATTCAAAAAGGAGCAGGAAACTCTAAAACAGAAACTGTCGCTACAATTACTTGGGATCAATTAAGAGAAATCGCGACAATGAAAATGCCTGACTTAAACGCAAATGACGTTGAAGCAGCAGCTCGTATCATTGAAGGTACAGCAAGAAACATGGGAATTGTCGTACAAGACTAACTGAAATTGGTTGTTAAAATAAAATATACAACTATATAATTGGGAGGACATTCCGCTAAAACCAAATATAGGAGGAAAAATCAAAATGGCAAAAAAAGGTAAAAAATATACTGAAGCTTTATCTAAAGTAGAAAAAGCTAAGCAATATCCTTTAACTGAAGCAGTTGAGTTAGTAAAGTCAATAAGCTTTGAAAAATTCGATGCTACTGTTGAATTAGCATTCAACTTAAATCTTGATCCTCGTAAAGCTGAGCAAAACTTAAGAGGTGCATTAGTGTTACCTCACGGAACTGGTAAAACTAAAAGAGTTTTAGTATTTGCTAAAGGTGAAAAAGCTAAAGAAGCTCAAGAAGCAGGAGCAGATTTCGTTGGAGACGATGACATGGTAGAAAAAATCAAAGGTGGATGGTTTGACTTTGATGTTGTAATTGCAACACCACCAATGATGGCAACGCTAGGGAAAATCGGACGTTTACTTGGACCAAAAGGATTAATGCCTAATCCAAAAACTGGTACAGTAACTATGGATATCGCAAAAACAGTAAATGAATCAAAGGGTGGTAAAATTACTTACCGCGTAGACAAATTTGGTAATATCCTTGTTGGGGTTGGAAAAGTTTCATTCACTACTGATAAATTAGTTGACAATATTAATGCAGTAGTTGAAAGAATGAATAAAATCAAACCTGCAACAGTTAAGGGTGTTTATATGAAAAACGTTGCAATCTCATCATCAATGGGACCGGGCGTTAAAATTGCAGTTTAATTAAAAAAACTAAATAACTTTATCTAAGACAGTAGGGGCGGTGCTTAAAAATCCTACCGAGACAAAGAAGAAAACATACATAAAGTTTATTTGTTCCTCTTTTTCTCACGAAGAAGAGGTTTTCTATTTTATAGGACATAAGGAGGTCTTTAAATTGGCTAATCAACAAATTATTGAATTCAAGCAAGAAGAAGTTAAAAAGATCACTGAAAAAATGTCAAGTGCAAAATCAGTTGTAGTAGCTGAATATAGTGGTTTAACAGTTGATCAAATCCAAAATTTACGTCGTCAACTACGTGAAGAAGGATGTGAAATGCATGTTATTAAAAACAACATTTCAAAAAGAGCAGCTGAAGGCTTAGGATATGAAGACATGATTGGGGACTTTAAAGGACCTAATGGTGTAGTATTCGCATTTGAAGATTCAGTATCAGCGGCAAAAGTTCTACATGAATTCGCTAAGAAGAACAAAAAGCTAAAAGTTAAATCTGGTGTAGTAGACGGAGACTTCTACTTAGCAGAGCAAATCAAAGAAATCGCAGCATTACCAAACAAAGACACATTGCTTGCGATGTTAGCAGGACAACTTTACAATCCACTTATGGAATTATCAAGAGGGTTATTCTTGTTAACAGAAGAAGAATCAGAACAATCTGAAGAAAGTAATTAATTAGGAGGAATATCAAAATGGCAAAGATCGTTGCAAAAGATTTTATCGAATCATTAAAAGAAATGAGTATTTTAGAAGTTAAAGAATTAATCGACGCTATGAAAGAAGAGTTCGGAATCGACCCAACTGCAGTAGCAGCAGCTCCAGCGGCAGCAGCAGCTGAAGCAGTAGATGAAGGACCAAAAGAAGTAGACGTTATGTTAACAGCAGTTGGAGCTTCAAAAGTTGGAGTTATCAAAGTTGTTAGAGAAGTTACAGGAATGGGACTAATCGACGCTAAAAAATTAGTAGACTCTGCACCAGTAGCAATCAAAGAAAAAGTTTCAGAAGACGCAGCTAACGAATTAAAAGAAAAATTAGAAGGTGCTGGAGCAACTGTAGAATTAAAATAATTCTAAACAATAACATAAAACCTGGGATATATTCTCAGGTTTTTAGCCTTTAAAGGAGATTTGAAATTTGAGTCATTACTATTCAAAAAACAACAATGAGCTTGTTAGTGAAGAAAAAGACATATTTTTTAAGATAAAAGAGAAATCATTCCATTTTAAAACTGATCATGGAGTTTTTTCTAAGTCTGGACTAGATTTCGGATCTCGTTTATTGCTAGAAACAATCATTGAAATAGATAAAGCATCAGTTTTAGATTTGGGATGTGGTTATGGAGTTATTGGTATCATATACAAAATTTTCAATCCTAAATCATTTGTTTGTATGACAGATATTAACATCAGAGCTAGTGAATTATCAAAGAAGAATGCAACTATAAATAAAGTGCATGTCAATATTTTAAATGGGGATGGATTTGAAAACGTAAATCATCAATTTGAAATGATCTTAACCAACCCACCGATTAGGACTGGAAAAACAAACATTTATAATTTTTTTGAGGAATCAAGAAAATATTTAACTGATTTGGGAGCATTATATTTTGTTATGCATAAGAAGCATGGTGTTGCGAGTGCGATAACAAAATGTAAAACGATTTATTCTGATGTAACTGTCATAAATAAGAAATCAGGATATAACATAGTTAGATGCATAAAGTAATTGACTAATTTGCATGACTGTGATAAAATATTAAAATGCGATAGAATGCGCATTTTTTGCATGTTTATTGTGAAATAAAATATATAACTGGGGTGATTTTGTGGATTATAAAACCGTAAAATACGGCAAAAAAAGGGAAAGAAGAAACTATGGACGCGTTAAGTCAAATGTTGAGCTACCAAACTTGATTGATGTCCAAACATCTTCGTTTAAGTGGTTTATCGAAAATGGACTTGCAGAGCTGTTTGAAGATATATCACCAATTACAAATTTTAGTGGTAGCGTTGAATTATATTTTAAAGACTTCGAACTTGAACCAGCTAAATATACAGTGTCAGAATGTAAATCAAAAGACGTCACATATTCTAGACCGTTGAAAGTTAACGTACAACTTAAAAACAGTGAAGTTGTTAATCCTGAAACAGGAGAATTAGAGTTGGCCGACAGCATCAAAGAACAAAAAATCTTTATGGGAGACATTCCTATGATGACACCTGTTGGAACGTTTATAATAAACGGTTCTGAAAGAGTTATCGTTTCACAAATTGTCCGTTCTTCTGGAGTATTCTTCTCTGAAGAAGTAGACAAGAAAACCCTACAAAGAAAATATTTAGGACAGGTTATTCCTACAAGAGGAGCTTGGCTTGAATACGAAATGGGATCAAAAGATTTATTATATGCAAAAGTTGACCGTTCAAAGAAAATATATTTGTCTACATTAATTAAAGCTCTAGGATTCTCAACTAGACAACAAATTGTAGATCTTTTTGGAGAACATGAATACTTAGAAAACACTTTAGACAAAGACTTAACACAAAACGCAGAAGAAGCAATGAAAGAGGTTTATGCAAAAATCCGTCAAGGTGAAACTGCGACTATAGAAGGTGCTCGATCATTCTTCGTATCAAGATTATTTGATGAAAAACGCTATGACTTAGCAAGCGTAGGTAGATTTAAAGTAAATCAAAAACTTGATGTAGTATCAAGAATTAAAGGTCTTTTAGAAAATGATATCGAAGTTAAATTAACCAAAGATATCGTTAATCCGGAAACTGGAGAAATTATCCTAACTAAAAACACAAAAATTAATGATGAAAACATTAATTTAATAGATAAAAACAGAGCAGCTCTAATAGAAAGAGTTAAATTCGACAGCGATTTAGAAAAAGAACTAAAACAATTAATCAAAAGAGAAGAACGTGGTGAATTAGCATCTGAAAACCAAAATGAAGACTTCATCGAAAATATCGTAAGAGATACTTATGTTGAAGTATTAAACGTTAAAATTAAAGAACAAGGTTTCGAAAGAAAACTTAGACTTTTAGGTAACAACTCTTCTGAAACACAATTACATATAACAACTAGCGATATCTTGGCTAGTATTTCGTATTACTTACAGTTATTTAATAGAGTTGGTTCATTAGATGATATTGACCATTTAGGAAACAGAAGATTAAGATTAATTGGTGAATTACTTAAAAACCAATTTAGAATTGGTTTAGCTAAAATGGAAAAAAATGTTAAAGATAGAATGTCTACAAAAGACCCAAGAGAAATCACACCACAGAATCTAGTGAACATTAGACCTTTAACATCATCGATAAAAGAATTCTTTGGAAGTTCGCAGTTATCTCAATTTATGCAACAAACGAATCCATTAGATGAAATCACACACAAACGTAGAATTTCAGCTTTAGGACCTGGTGGTCTTACAAGAGATAGAGCTGGATTCGAAGTTCGTGACGTGCATCCATCTCACTATGGAAGAATCTGTCCCATTGAAACACCTGAAGGTCAAAACATTGGACTTATCAACAGTTTAGCATGTTATGTAAAAGTTAATAAATACGGATTCATGGAAACACCATACCTTAAAGTAGATAAAAAAACGAGAAAGGTAACTAATGAGATAGTTTATTTATCAGCTGACCAAGAAAGAAAATTTGTGATTGCCCAAGCAAACATCGCAATTAATGATGATATGACAATCAAAGAAGATAGAGTTGTTGCAAGAAATAACGCAGAAACTAGAATCTTTAATAAAGAATCTATTGATTACATGGATGTATCACCTAGACAGATTGTATCAGTTTCTACAGCTTCAATTCCTTTCTTAGAACATGATGATGCAAACCGTGCACTTATGGGTGCGAACATGCAACGTCAAGCAATTCCTCTATTAAAACCAGAAGCTCCTTTTGTTGGAACTGGTATTGAATATAAAATTGCACACGATTCAGGAACAGCAATGGTTGCTGAAAACGATGGTGTTGTTGAATTTGTAGATGGTAGAGAAATTAAAATTAGAAGAGAAGATGGTGAATTAGATTCATATGAATTATTAAAATTCTTACGATCTAATCAAGGAACATGTATCAATCAAAAACCAATCGTTAAACATAATGAAGAAGTTAAAGCTGGAGATATCATCGCAGATGGTCCTTCAATGGAAGACGGAGAATTAGCAATCGGTAGAAATGTCGTTGTAGCATTCATGACATGGAATGGATATAACTATGAAGATGCCGTTATTATGAATGAAAAATTGGTTAAAGAAGATGTTTATACTTCAATTCATATCGAGAAATATGAAATTGAAGCAAGAGATACAAAATTAGGAAAAGAAGAATTCACAAGAGAAATTCCTAATGTTGGTGAAGATGGAAGAAAATACTTAGATGATATGGGTATTATCGTTCCTGGTACAGAAGTTAAAGAAGGAGACATCTTAGTTGGTAAGGTAACTCCAAAAGGACAAACCGACCCATCACCAGAAGAAAAATTATTATTAGCAATCTTTGGTGAAAAATCTCGTGAAGTTAGAGATTCATCACTAAGAGTTCCTCACGGTGGAGGAGGAATCGTTCACTCTGTTAAAGTATTTAAACGTGGTGAAGACGAATTAAATCCTGGCGTTAATATGTCAGTTAGAGTATATATCGTTCAAAAACGTAAAATTAATGAGGGAGATAAAATGGCAGGTCGCCATGGAAATAAAGGGGTTATCTCTAAAATCCTTCCTCAAGAAGATATGCCTTACATGGCAGATGGTACACCAGTTGATATTATGTTAAATCCACTAGGAGTTCCATCACGTATGAATATCGGTCAGGTTCTAGAAATTCACTTAGGAATGGCTGCAAAACAATTAGGAATTCACGTAGCTACACCTGTATTTGACGGTGTTACTGAACAAGACTTAGCTGATATCATCGAAGAAGCTGGTATGGACAGTGATGGTAAATATGTGTTATATGATGGTAGAACTGGTGAAAAATTCCACAACAAAATTTCTGTAGGTGTCATGTATATGATTAAACTTGACCATATGGTTGATGATAAATTACATGCAAGAAGTGTTGGACCATATACTTTAGTAACTCAACAACCAATGGGTGGTAAAGCACAAAACGGTGGACAACGTTTCGGAGAAATGGAAGTTTGGGCACTTGAAGCTTACGGTGCTGCTTACACATTACAAGAAATGCTTACTGTTAAATCAGATGATATCATCGGTAGAAATAAAGTATTTAAAGCAATCGTTGATGGAGAACCAATTCCACAACCAAGCTTACCTGAATCATTTAGAGTATTAACAAGAGAATTACGTTCATTAGGTATCTATGTTGAGTTAATCAATAGAGACACAGGTGCTAATGAAGTTAATAAGAGTTTAGTCGATAATGACAAAGATGACTTTATCACTAAATTTGGATTTCAATAAAAAGGAGATGAATTAATATGAGTCAAAAATTTTCACATTTAAAAATCAGATTAGCATCTCCAGAGGAAATCCGTTCATGGTCTTATGGAGAAGTAAAGAAACATGAAACAATTAACTACCGTACTTTAAAACCAGAAAAAGACGGGTTATTCTGTGAAGTAATCTTTGGGCCAACTAAGGATTATCAATGCGCATGTTCTAACAAATCAAAAAGATCTTCACACCCTGGAAAAAAATGTCCAGTATGTGGTGTTGAATATACTGAATCAAAAGTACGTAGAGAAAGAATGGGACATATCGAGTTAGCAGCTCCTGTTGTACATGCTTGGTATTTAAGAAATTCACCTTCAAGACTTGCTATTCTTTTAGATTTAAAAGCAAGAGACTTAGAAGAAGTTGTTTACTTAGCTTCATACATCGTTGTAGAGGCTGGAGACACTGATTTAGAATTCAAACAAATTCTTTCTGAAAGAGAATATACAGATAAATACTTCGAATACGGATCAAGATTCAAAGCCTTAACTGGTGCTGAAGCCGTTAAGTATTTATTACAAAAACTTAACTTAGAAGAAGAAACACTTCGTTTAAGAGTTGAACTAAAAACAGCTTCTAAACAAAGAAGAGAAAAAATTGTTAAAAGATTAAATGTTGTTGAAGCATTTAAAAACAGTGATAACAAACCGGAGTGGATGGTACTAGAAGTATTACCAGTTATCCCACCAGATTTAAGACCTATGGTTCAATTAGATGGTGGTAGATTTGCGACAACTGACTTAAATGATTTATACAGAAGAATCTTAAACAGAAATAACAGACTTAAAAGACAATTCGAACAAAAAGCACCTCACTTAATTACTAAGAATGAAAAACGTATGCTTCAAGAAGCTGTGGATGCTTTAATCGATAACTCTAAACGTGGAAGAAAAATGGTTGTAGAAAGAAACAGAGCATTAAAATCATTATCTGATATGTTAAGAGGTAAACAAGGTCGTTTCCGTCAAAACCTACTAGGTAAACGTGTTGACTATTCAGGACGTTCAGTTATCGTAGTAGGTCCAGACTTAGAAATGTACCAATGTGGATTACCAAAAGAAATGGCAATCACATTATTCAAACCTTTCGTCATTAGAGAACTTATTAGTAGAAGTATTTCAAATAACATTAGAAGTGCTAAAACACTTATAGAAAAGTTAGATGGAAGAATCTGGGCGGTATTAGAAGACGTTATCGTAGAACATCCAGTTCTATTAAACCGTGCCCCTACACTTCATAGATTAGGTATCCAAGCATTTGAACCTATCTTAGTTGAAGGGAAAGCAATCAGACTTCATCCACTTGTAACAACAGCATTCAACGCTGACTTTGATGGTGACCAAATGGCAGTCCATGTACCACTATCAGAAGAAGCTCAAGCAGAAGCTAGAGTATTAATGTTAGCATCTAACAATATCTTAGCTCCAAAAGACGGTAAGCCAATCGTAACACCTTCTCAGGATATGGTTCTAGGTAATTATTACTTAACTATGGAAAAAGCAGAAGCTATCGGTGAAGGATCTTACTATGGAAGCTTTGACGAAGTTATGTTAGCATATGAAAACAGAATCATTGATCTTCATTCAAGAATCGCTATCAAAGTAGATAATCAAAATATTACAATGATTGAATATTTAACTGATGACTCAGAAGAAAAAACATCAGCTACTAAATTCTTATTAGCCGACAAAGTTCCTGCTGAATTCAGAAATGGTTATTTAATCACGACAGCTGGGAAATTAATATTTAACCAAATATTACCGGAAAGTTTCCCATACATCAATGAACCAACAAAAGAAAACTTGTTAGAGAAAACTCCAGATAAATATTTTATCCTACCAGGTCAAAATATTCCTGAAGTTGTAAAAACTAAAGAAACAGTTGATCCATTCAAGAAAAAATTCTTATCATTAATTATTGCACAAATCTTTACTGTTTATAAAATTAATGAAACATCAAAAATGCTTGATAAAATGAAAAATATTGGATTCAAGTATTCAACAATTTCAGGTATTACAGTTGCTGCATCTGATGTTGAAGTATATTCTAAAAAAGCAGATGTACTTGCAGCACATGATAAAAAAGTTGATGAAATTACAGACTTATATAATATGGGTATGTTAACTGACAACGAAAGAAAAAATCTTGTTGTTGAAGAATGGAAAGACGCAAAAGACGAAATCCAAGAAGGATTAATGGCTGAGTTGAGTCCTGAAAACCGTATCAATATGATGGCGGATTCTGGTGCCAGAGGGAATGCATCTAACTTTACACAGTTAGCTGGTATGCGTGGACTTATGGCCAATCCAACCGGAGAAACAATTGAATTACCTATTAAAGCATCATTCCGTGAAGGTTTAACAATGTCAGAGTTCTTTATCTCAACCCATGGTGCGAGAAAAGGGTCTACCGATACAGCCTTAAAAACAGCAGAATCAGGATATTTAACAAGACGTTTAGTTGATGTATCACAAGATGTTGTTATCTCTGTAGATGACTGTGGAACTGACGCAGGAATTAGAGTCAAAGCGATTGTTAACAGAGATGGAAAAGTTATTGAATCACTAGAAGAAAGAATTACTGGTAGATATGCATCTGCAGATATAATAAGTCCAGAAACTGGTGAAGTGATTGCTCCAAGAAACACGTATATTAATGATATTCTAGCTAAAGAAATCGTAAGCTTAGGATTTGAATCAGTTCCAATTAGAACAGCATTGACTTGTACTGCTGAAATTGGTATTTGTAAAAAATGTTATGGTCAAAACTTAGCAACGGGTGAAAAAGCCGAAGTTGGTGAATCAGTAGGTACGATTGCTGCTCAGTCAATTGGTGAACCTGGTACACAGTTAACAATGCGTACATTCCATACAGGTGGGGTTGCCGGTGATGATATCACTCAAGGTTTACCTCGTGTACAAGAATTATTTGAAGCAAGAAAATCAAAATCAAAAGCAATTATCTCTGAAATTGATGGTGATGTCATTGAAGTCACACCTGTTGAAGAAAGATATATCATTACTGTAAAAAATACTATTGAAGAGAAAAAATATGAAACGAACTCAAATGTACAAGTATTAGTTAAAAAGGATGACAAAGTAATTTCAGGTCAACAATTAACTGAAGGTACAATTGACCCTAAAGAATTATTAAGAGTTTCTGATATGGAGACTGTTCGTAACTATATCTTACAAGAAGTTCAAAGGGTATATCGTTCACAAGCCGTTGATATTTCCGATAAGCATATCGAAATCATCGTAAGACAAATGTCTAGAAGACTTACTGTCATCTTAGAAGGAGATACTGATTTACTTCCTGGATCACAAGTATCATTAAGAGAATATACTGAAGCTAATAAATTAGCATTTGAAAAAGGATTAAAACCAGCAATTGCAAGACCTATTCTATTAGGAATTACAAAAGCAAGTTTAAGATCTGAATCATTCTTATCTGCTGCATCATTCCAAGAAACAACAAGAGTATTAACAGACGCAGCTATTAAGTCTAAAAAAGACACTTTACTTGGACTTAAAGAAAATGTTATTATTGGTGGATTAATTCCAGCGGGTACTGGTATTTTAAGAGATATCGAGTTCAATTATGAAGCACCTGAGGAAGAAGAAGATATATTCGCAAATTTTGAAGAATAATTACTAAACATTAAAGATATTAAAGCTCGCAAAAAGCGAGCTTTATATTTTTATGAACATCACAAAAGTATTAGCAATAATGCAAATAAATTACGCTTGATTTTTATATGAAAAAAACATACAAAAAAACTTTATTTTTTCACGATTGAAACCTATCATAAAATTAGTCAATTTTTTAGTCACTTTTTAACTAAAAAATGCCCAAAAATAGACTATTTTAAGGGTATTTCGAATATAGTGAAAAAATATTGAAATTTTCGGTCAAAAATAGTTGACATGGGTTGTTGCTTATGATAGAATATAA
>NPIG01000113.1_pt1 | contig 93768 bp, 106 predicted proteins | sample 8637441 | NCBI WGS metagenome assembly NPIG01 (sample SAMN07420675, study PRJNA396082) | bioreactor metagenome | isolation source: sample BR6 brine-fed electro-methanogenic bioreactor BR | place: Japan: Kochi | collected 2016-06-14
GGTTCAATCTTGCCGGAATCAACAAGCGAGAGTTCGAGGACCCGATCGATGATTTTACGCTCCTGATCGATATTCTTCTGGCAACGGTTGAGGAGTTCGACAACCTCTTCAGAGAGGCCAAAGCCTTCTGGATCGGAGGTGAGGAGGCTGAGATAGCCGAGTGCCGGCTGGAGAGGTGTGCGGAGTTCATGGGAGGCGATCATGACAAAATCTGTCTTCCGCTCGAGCTCATCCTTAAGAGCATTCTGGGTTATCACGAGCTCTTCAAACTGGGATCGGATCTCTTCTTCTGTCTGTGCAAGCCGCTCATTCATCTCAAGCAGGATGGTGTTTGAATCAAGAAGCTCCTCATTCATCGTTTCAAGATTCTCCTCGATCCCTTCGGACTTCTCTGCAAGCAGGGTGACGATGAAGGCAATTGCCACAAAGAACAGAACCCGGATCAGGCCTTCAGTCAGGTATCCGGCTCCTGCATAGTAGAGGAGCATGCCGAGATAGAGTGCTGAAAGAAGAACGGAGAAGAGGAGACCATGTCGTGTATAGTAGATACAGGCGATTACGATCGGGATGTAGAAGAGGTTCTGGAAGATGAAATAGACGCCTGAAGAGAGCGCCAGGAACCCGATGATGATTGACAGCGTGGTTGTAACTGTAACAAGGAGGAGAGGGAGATATTCATTCGTATCAATCTTCATCTGAGTATCCTGTATCCCGATCTATCTGCTGAAAAAAGGATTGAATGAAGGATAAGATATCCCTCAACAGATCGCCAGGATAAGAGCAATCCTATATCTTCAGCATATCACCGAGGAGCTGTTTGATGTCGATCCAGATGATCAGATCTGTCTGATCCTTATCCTTCACCCTGGTCTTCTTCTTAATGATGCCGAGGATACTTGAATCGTCATCGACATCAGCCGCACCGGTTCTGTCGACCTGGTTCATCTCGAATGTCGAGACCGAGAGGACATCGTCGACCATGATCCCGACCTTCTTCTTGGTGATATTCTCATCAAGGACAATGATCCTGGATTCCTCGTCAGGCCGGTCGTTCTTTCTCGTTATGTTCAGGCGATCCTTTAAGTCGATGATGGTGGTGATCTCGCCCCGGAGATCGATGATTCCTTTGATATAGGAAGGGGAGTTGGGGAGGGCGGATATCCGTGTGTACTCCACCACCTCACGGACATCGAAGAGATCGATTGCAAACTTCTCATCACCGAGGACAAACTCGACGACCTGAATTGACCCCGACATCACCTGGCTATCATCGCTATGCACGTCACTTGCCATGGTTTCATCCCCCTACTTAGCCAGTTTGAACTGCTGGTTCGCCTGGAGGGTCTTGTTTGCGACTGTGCTCACGTTCTCAACCATCCGTGCAACCTCGTCGATTCCTGCCGAAGCCTCCTCGGTTGCCGCTGCGGCATCTCCTGCCTCACGTGCATTCTCGTCGATTAAGCTTGTCACTTCATGGACGCTTGCGGTGATCTGCTCGACAGTTGCCGCCTGCTCTTCAGAAGCACTTGCGACCTCCTCGATTGCACGGGAGATCTGCTCAACAGACTGGACGATCTCATTGAATGCGGCAATCGTCTTCTCCATCTGATCAGATCCGGCATCAACAGCGTTATTTGCGGTTCCCATCGCCTCAACCGCCCTCTTTGCCTGCACCTGCAGCTCTCCGATCATGCTCGCAATACTCTCGGCAGATGATCCGGACTCCTGGGCAAGTGATTTCACCTCTGCTGCGACAACAGCAAACCCACGGCCGGCATCTCCGGCACGTGCCGCTTCGATTGCGGCATTGAGTGCCAGCAGGTTCGTCTGGTTAGAGATATCTGCAATGAGACCGACGATCTTTCCGATCTGCTCCATCTGTTCGTTGATGCCTTTGATAATTGTATCAACATCCGCCGCAGACTGACTTATCTCTCCGATACCCTGCTCGGCTGCTGCAGCAAGCTTTGCCCCCTCTTTCGACTGATCGTTTGCATTCCGGGCAAGCGAGGCAACCGACTCGGCATTCGAGGTGACCTCCTCAACTGCTGCAGAGAGATCCTCCATCGCTCTGAGCACCTGCACAGATCCGTTGTTTGCCTTCTCGGAGTTCTCGCTCACATGACCGGTGTTCTTTGCGATCTGCTGGGCACCTGAAGATATCTCCTCGATGCTGGCATTTGCCTCTTCTGATATGGCAGCGAGCTCTTCCATCATCCGGTTCACTTCACCAATTGACTTTGAAACATTGGTGGAGACATTGTTCAGTGCCTTCTTCAGCCTCTCCATATCGCCTTTTGCAGCGACATCGTCAGAGAACCTGGTGCTGAAGTCAGCGTTTGCAAAGGCGTCGGCAACACGAATCACTTCGTTAACGGGTTGGACAACCGCATCAAGGGTATTGTTCAATCCATCGATGACTTTCCGGTAGTCTCCCTGGTGCTTCGATGCATCTGCACGTGTGGCGAGCTTTCCTTCGACTGCTGCCCCGGCAAGCAGGTTTGCATCATCGATAAGCATGTTGATTGCGTCGATACACCTGTTCACGCTCTCCTTCAGTTCATTGTATTCGCCTTTGAACTCACTGGAGATCTTCTTGGGGATATCACCTTTGCTGATCTTGTTCATCGCTCCGCCCATACCTTTGACGGGCTTGACAACAGCATCCAGAAGGTTATTTAGTCCCTCAATGACGAGCCTGAAGTCGCCGTCATGCTTTTCAGCATCTGCACGGGTATCAAGCTGTCCTTCAATTGTGGCCTCTGCAAGTGTGTGTGAATCCTTGACAAGCAGGTTCACCGCATCAATGCACTTGTTGAGATTGTTCTTGATCTCGTTGAAATCGCCTTTATATTCGTCTGTAATCTTCTCGGGGATATCGCCGTCACTGATCCGGTCGACATATTCTGCTGCCACATTGAGTGGCCCGATGACGGAATCAAGGATATCATTGACGCCGTGGATGATATTTGCATAATCGCCCTGGAATTTCGAGGCATCACCCCTGACATCCAGCTTTCCGTCACTGGCAGCAGCACTGATCATGTTCATCTCGGAGCCGAACTGCTGGATCGTTGAGACAACGCCGCCAAATGCACCGGCCACCTGGCCGATTTCGTCTCCGCTCCCGTCCGTTGTGACAGTTCCGGAGAGATCCCCGTCCTGAACACGCCTGCCGAGATTGACGAGGTCATCCATCCTGCTTGCGATGTTCCTCCCGAAGAGGACTGCAATTGCCCCACCGATGAGGACTGCACCGATCACGATGATCAGGATCGCGTTTTGGATGTCGTCAATCGGCCCGGTGAAGTCTGCCCAGTCAGCACCTGCGGCAATGTACCAGTCAAGAGGCTCATAATAGGTGAATGCGACAATCTTATCCTCACCTTCCCAGTCATATCTCAAGAGCCCTTCTTTCTGGCTCAGCATCTCCCTGATGAAATCATATTGTGACAGATCCTCCCCCTCAAGGGTCGGATGAACGACGGCAGTTCCAGTAGAGTCAAAGACGTAGATATATCCGTTCTTGCCGATCACTGTTCTCTCAAAATCATTAATGAGGACACCGAGTGTTGCATCTTCACGGACACCGGTGAAGAGGATACCGATCACCGCACCGCCCGGACCCCGGATCGGCTCATACACAGTGATATAGTCGACACCGACGACATTTGCGGTTCCATAGAAGGTCTCTCCACGTACAACGACTGCATCATAGACCGCCTGCGAGACCGGTGTCCCGAGGGCACGCCTGCCATCTGCACCGATGACGGTTGTTGCAACACGGATCGCCTGGTTGCCCTGCACCTGGAAGATGGTTGCCGCACCGCCGACCTGGTTCACCACACCATCGACCATTGCGTTGTTGTCGTTCACAACAGTGACCTGGCCAGCTGAATCGACAAGAACCAGCTGATCATTCTGGATTTGTGGTGTTCCATAACTCTGGAATTCATCCCTGAGGACGTTCAGGCCGACCTCCAGTATATCCATGGTGAGCGTATAGACCGCATCTGCCTGTTTTGCGCTCTCACTGACGCGAACTTCAAATTCAGTCTCTACCTGTTCTTCCAAAGCCGCACTTGCACTATTATATGCAATGAGGCCAAGAAGAGTCGTCGGCACGATGACGAGTGCCAGACAGATGAGCAGGATCTTCGTCCCGATCTTCATGTTGCCAATTTTTGAGGTTTTCCCCTCTTTCATAATCCATCTCCTCCAAATACATTGGCCGAATACATCGTTTTTTCAGCCAACGAAAGCGTAATTACTACTCTTCTGAGTAATCCGGCTTTGGTATCTCCATGTTAATCCTGAGTATTTTTGTTTGGAATACAAAGGATTAAATGTATTTCTAAAGGTAGCGGTACTTAAAAAACTCTTTGCTTTCGTTTCAACAAAATCACGGCAGGATGGGGTATCTCATCGGCAGGAACCCCCGATTTTAAGGAGAAGAATGCAGATCATGGAATGTGTTAATAATGTACATTTTTGGATGTTCATTTACCCGAAGAATCTGTTTTCTGGCAACTATAAGGATAATTATTTCTTGATTGGATTCCGTATAATTCAACAGATGCCTATGCCAACCATTCTGATAATCGACGACTCATCCTTCCAGCGTACCATCATCAAAAAGACGCTTGCAAACGAACAGTTCACCTGTCTCGAAGCAGATAATGGCCGTCTCGGGCTTGAGATGGTGGAGAGGGAGAGCCCTGACGTTATTATCGTCGATCTCCTGATGCCGGATATGGATGGGATTGAATTTCTAAAAACAATACAGGAGAAGGGAATTACAATTCCTGTTCTTGTCCTCACCTCTGATATTCAGGATACCACACGGGATCTCTGCCTTGAGCTTGGAGCACGCAGTTTCCTGAATAAGCCGCTCAAACAGGACGAGCTTGTTCCGGCAATCCGAAAGGTGCTGGAACTTCCCGGTGATGAATGATGGAGATCGACCCTCTGGATCTGGATGGTATCCGTGAACTGGTGAATATCGGTGTCGGGAAAGCCGCAGGCATCCTCTCTGAGATGACCGGATCAACAATCGAGCTCACGATACCAAATATCAGCATATATTCGCAGGAAGAGTACGGGCAGATCATCTCCCAGATAGGTACAGAGCGATATTCTGCTATATCTCTTGATTTTAAGGGATCATTTTCCGGAATGACGTACTCGATCTTCCCAACAGAGAGTGCCCATATCCTCATTAATGCGATCACCGGGGAAGAGTTGTCTGAGGAGAGGCCAGAGCAGCCCTTCAGTTCGATTCAGGCAGAAACACTCAAGGAGGTTGGAAATATTCTGATCAACGGTGTTATGGGCTCGATCACCAATGTGCTGAAAAGCCAGCTCACCTATTCGCTTCCCACATACAGTGAAGCGGATATTCCTACTCTTATTCAGAATGTCGGGCAGGAGCACTGGGAGGCAATCCTGCTTGCAGAGACGCATATGTTCATCAGGAGCCTTGATATCGAGGGGAAGATCCTCATCATTATGGGAGCTCAATCATTTGAAACCCTTATATGGCGGGTAAGAGAGATTTCAAGGGATGAAAGGTCGTGAACAAGCAGAAAAACCTGTCTGTTATTACAGAATTCTCTGATGCACTGCCTGTTGGGATCTGTGTTCTTGATCGGGAGATGACCATTGTCCTCTGGAACAGAACCCTTGCTGAATGGAGCGGTCATTCTTTTGAGGAGATGGTCGGTAAAAACCTCCTTGATCTGTACCCGGATCTCAACACTCCGGCATACCGCACCCGGATCAATCAGGTGCTGGATGGCGGCCCTCCGGCAGTCTTCTCTTCCCAGCTCCATACATCATTTATACCCTGTCGAAAAGCTGACGGAACGCCTCGTGTCCAGCAGACCTCTGTTATCAGGTATCCCGGAAGCGATCAGGAGAACTCCTGTGCAATGATCATAATCGAGGATGTCACCGATCTTGATTCTGAGATACGATCTGTCAGAAAGATGAAAGATCAGGCACTTCTGGAAGTAAAGGAAAGGAAAAAGGCGGAAGAGGAGCTTCGCGAGAGCGAGCGGCGGTATCGGGATGTCGTCTCGGATATGGATGAGTTTATTGTGCGATTCCTCCCTGACAGAACCATACTCTTTGCAAATGATGCATATCTCAGGTTCCTCGGAAAAAGCCGGGATGAAGTCTTTGGTAAGCAGATAGACTCCTTTATCCACCCGGATGACCGGGAGAAGGTGGCAGAGCTGTATGCCAGGATCACGCCGGATAACCCGACACATACTATCGAACAACGTGTTGTCACGGCAGATAGCCCGGATCAAATGGATGTCTGGCAACGCTGGAACACCCGGGCAATCTTCGATGAGGATGGGAACCTTAGCGAATACCAGTCTGTGGGCCTTGATATCACCGAACAGATGTGGCGGGATCTGGAACTTGCCATGATCAACGAGGAACTGCTGGCAGCAAACAAACAGATTTCAGAGACCAAAGAGACTCTCCACCTGATTAATAAGAAGCTCCACCTCCTCTCCGGTATAACCCGGCATGATATCCTCAACAAGATCATGGTCATCGATGGTTTCCTTGGGTTTGCCGAAGAGATAGCAACTGATCCGACACAGGCAGAATACCTCGGGCATGTCAGGGCAGCAGCAATGGTGATCCAGAATATCCTGGTATTCAACCGCCAGTACGAACAGCTTGGAATTGAGAAGCCTTCCTGGTTTGCTATCGATACTCTGATTGAGGGGATCGAAACAGAAGAGCGTCTCCCACTCAATTCAGCATGTGAGGGACTCTCGATCTATTGCGATCCGATGCTTGAGAAGGTCTTCTACAATCTCTATGACAATGCCCTCCGGCATGCTGAAGGGGCAACCCGGATAGAGATTGCCTGCCACCCATCATCATCCGGGCTCATAATCGTCTGGGAGGATGATGGTACAGGCGTCCCCGAAGATGAAAAAGAGGAGATATTCAAGCGTGGTTTTGGTAAGAACACTGGTATGGGGCTTTTTCTGGTGCGTGAAATTCTTGCGATCACGGGAATCACCATCACCGAAACAGGCGAAGAAGGAAAGGGTGCACGGTTTGAGATCTCTGTACCTGAGGGAGCGTACCGGATCGGGAATCCGGCCAGATGATAACAGATTTTCCTACTATCGCTCTCTTTTCCTAAAAGAAAACTCCTTCTTCCGCTCTCTTCAGGCAGTATCTTCCAGCAGCTGATCCATAATCGTCAGTATCTGTGAGAGTGTATTAATTGCGGGCATCATCATCAGATTGCCATTGATCGAATACTGATCGCAGGTGAGGGTTGTATGGAAGATGATCACTTCGTTCACTTCAACTGCCAGTTCTGCAAGGATCTCCTCGATCGCCGAATGCCCCATATCAATGACGAGGTTTGGTGGGGAGGGGAGCATCACGACACTGAGCAGCTCAGCGGTTGCATTCAGGAATGCAGAAGACATGATGTTTCCTATCTCCTGGAGGGTGCTCTCATCCATCTCAGTTAAATCCCGCTTCTCTTCAGCTATCCCGAGGAGCACATTGGTCATTCGGATAGCTGAATCCAGGGGAAGCAGGAAGATGATATACCCGGCATGATCGATCTCCCCCTGCATCTCAAAGAGGATTGTTACAAAGAGATCGTCAGTGACATACCCATGAATATCCGACAGATCCACGATCTCAACAGCCGGAACAGTCATCTGGATCTGGTGCTTCAGAAGGGCTGAGAGTGCATTGGCGGCATGGGATGATCCGATATTCCCAAGCTCATTCAATGCATCTACCTGCATCGGTGTCAGGACTGTCATGCTCAATCATGATATTTCTGCTCCCAGGTACTTAAGGGCATCGAACTTCTCTGGTCACGTTGCCGTGGATGCTTCATTCATGGAAATCCACTATTTTGCAAGGAATGCAGTAGCAGAAAAGAACAGAACGCCGAGGGGGAGATTTGAACTCCCGAGGTGCAAAACACCAGTGGCTTTCGAGGCCACCGCCTTCCCGGACTAGACTACCTCGGCATAGATCGGGATAGAGAATTTCATTTCTGCTGTATTAAGGCTTATGAAGGGTTCTCCTATGCGTAGACTAACCCGCCATCATTGCCCGGAATTGTCTACGCCCCTCCGCTCTATAGATTACGAAGATTTACGCAGAACATACGTCTAAATTACATCCGTCTTCTTTCTTCGTTCAAGGATATTTCTGATGATTGTATCTGGATCATTTTCCAGTATCGCTCTCCTCTCCTTTGTCCAATCACCGCTTCCAGGCTCATAGATCTGAAGGAAACGAATGGCATCATCTGGTCCAAGCCGCTTCAACGAGTACATCAAGCCCTTCCCGCTGAATCTGTTGCAATGTTTTGGCACTCATCGTCTCTCCTCTCCTCGCAAATGATAAAAACCTGATCAAGGGGGTATAGAAAATTGAAACCCTTCATGGTGTATTCGCCACAAATGATCGTGATTTTGACGGAGTGGATTTCTTAACTCTGGCACATCCCTGAGCACACCTTCTCACCCGCCAGCCACCAGACTTCTATAGTCACGACTAAGAACTCCCAATACAGACACTCCTCTATGCACCATCCACCGCTCCGACTGATCATCTTTGACTTCGACGGGGTGATCGCCGAGTCCATCGCCATGAAGGCAGAAGCGTTCCGTGAGACCTTCTCGTTTGTACCAGAACACCAGGACGAGATCGTGCAGTACCATCTTGATAACGGGGGGATGAGCCGGTTTGTGAAGTTCCGCTATATCTACAAAGAGATGCTCCATGAGGAACTCACCTCTGAACAGGAAGAGTGGCTCGGAGAGCGGTATGCGGGAATTGTCCGCGAGAAGATGTTCTCTATCCCGCTTGTTCCTGGTGCTCTTGAGCTCTTAAACGACGTAAAGGGCAGAATCCCTCTCTATGTTGTCTCTGCAACACCCGGGGAAGAGATGCTGGAGATTGCAGATCGGCGGGGGCTTGCAGGGTATTTTGACGGGATCTATGGATCTCCACGATCAAAGGCTGATTGTATCCGTGAGATCCTCTCTACAAACGGCGTTTCACCTGAAGAAACCCTCTTCATCGGTGATGCTCCACAGGACCATGAGGCAGCATTGAAAACCGGTGTCCGGTTCATTGCTAGGGTGGCGCCGGGTGATCGGGATAGATTCTCAGGAAAACCCGGTGTTGAGCGGGTCGTCTCCGATCTGTATGAGATCCGGGAGTTAGTGTCACCCAATCTCTAAAAAGGAATTGTAGTATTCTGTAAAAGGAAAAGAAGGGTGGTGGTTTTACTGCCCTGGTGCGTGGGACTGGGTGACCATCATATCGTCGACCCGGATCAGGAGTGATGCGATCTCTGCTGCGCTCTGGATTGCCTGGCGCTTCACACGCATCGGCTCAAAGACACCCTCTTCACTCATGTCAACGATCTTTCCGGAAAAGACATTCAGGCCTGCATTCTTCTGTCCGTTTGAGTGCGCCTTCTTCAGTTCCACCAGCTTATCGATCGGGTTGAAACCTGAATTCTCGGCAAGTGTGATCGGAATGATCTCAAAGGCGTTTGCGAATGCCTCGACAGCAATCTGCTCACGGCCACCGATGGTTGTTGCGTATTCGCGGATACGGACGATCATCTCAGTCTCAACAGCGGCTCCACCGATGGTATACTTACCATCTTCCATTGCATCCTGGACGACCCGCTTTGCATCATTGATTGCACGGTCAAGCTCATCGATGAGGTACTGGGTGGAACCCCGGATCAGAATTGTCACTGCCTTTGCGTTCTCGCACCCGGAGATCTTTGTCAGATCCTCTCCTTCCATCTGCTCCACCTGGTGTGCGGTTCCGAGGGTCTCGGCAGTCAGGTCTTCCGGTTTGTTGACGATCTCTCCGCAGAGTGCCTTTGCCGCATACTTCATCTCCTTCTCAGGCACATCTTCGAGAGTGTAGATACCGGCCTTTCCGAGGTAAAACTGCACAGAATCGGCGATGCCTTTCTGGCAGAGGACCACATTTGCACCTGATGCGATGATCTGATCGGCAATCTTCTTCAAAGAAGCTCTCTCAGCATCGCCAAATGCCGCAACCTGTTCGGATGAGGAGATCTTGATCTTTGACTTGGTCTGGGTCTTTGTGATCTCAAGGGGGGTGCTAATCATCGCAACCTTTGCACCGGTGACGATCTTTGGCATCTGTTCGTCTACACGGGCTTTCCCGATGATAACGCCCCGAACAAGCTCGATATCATCCATCGCGTCACCCTTCTGGGTCTTGACAAGGATGTCATCTTCATCGATGATGATCCTACCTGATGAACCATCGGCGACTGTTGCAACCGCATCAACGACGATATCAGCTGCTTTCTCCATGACTGCCTCGATCGTCTTTCCGATCATTGCGGTCTTTGCGATCTTCCTCAGGCTCTCCTTATCGTCGGGGGTGACATTGATGGCGAGTTCCGAGAGGATCTCAAGCGACTTTTTCATACCGAGGGAATAACCCTTTGAGATATTTGTCGGGTGGATTCCCATCTTGAGCATCCGTTCGGCCTGCTCCATGAATGAACCGACCATGATGGCAGCGGTGGTAGTTCCGTCGCCGCATTCGTCATCCTGTGCGGTTGCTACCTCGACCACCATCTTGGCGCCGGGGTGCTGAACAGAGAGCTCGCTCAGGATGGTTGCTCCATCATTGGTGATGGTGATATCGTCTCCGGCAACGAGCATCTTATCCATGCCTCGTGGCCCAAGGGTCGTCCTGACTGCTTCTGAGATCGCTTTTGCCGCGAGGATATTTGATCGCTGTGCTTCGTGTCCGCGGGTCTGTTCGACGTTATCCCGCAAAATAATGATAGGTTGTCCGGTTAATTGATTCTGACTTGCCACTCTGTAATCCTCCTGTAGTGATAAAAATTGAATTGAACTTCTATATAAATATATCCTGTGTTGGGAACCCCTTCAGTCGATTCTGGAGATTCTGAAGAGTGAGTGTACAGGAACCCCCTCAACCTCGGTGATACCGCGCTTATCGAAGAGGACCCAGATCGCCACCGGAACTCCGCCATGTCTCCTGAGATAGGCAACAACTTCCTGGATTGTCCTGCCAGAGGTGATGACATCATCGACGATAATACAGCGTTTCTCCTTCACAGTTGCAAAGTTTCCTGAGATTGAACCAATCGGTGTCTCTGATGTGGCATGTTTTGCAGGATGGTATACGGCAAGGCTGCATCCCTCACGTGCCCCGATCAGGGTGGCAAGCGGGATGCCCGAGATTGCAATCCCGACGATCACATCGGCATCAAGGGGCTCGGTACGATCTGCTGGTGGGATGTATGCATCGATCATCATCCCTGCCACGGCCTCAATCAGTTGCGCATCACAACTGACCCGTGTCCAGTCTATATGCACATCACGTGGGGCGGCATCTCCCTTTGGCTGGGTTAAAAGCCAGGTGACCGTCTCGATGGAGAGGGAGAGCTCATCGGCTATCTGGCCGGGGCTATGCCCCTCTTCGAGGAGCAGGCGTGCCCGCTCTTTCAGATCCTCAAGGGATGACATATCTGTAAAAGTGATACCGATCTATTTATGCCTTCGTTTCAGCGACGCACCGCAAACCGGGCAGTCTGCTCCCTCTTCAACATCCCGTCCGCAGCCGGTGCAGACCATCTTCCAGGCACGCTGCTTTGCCTTCCGCTGAAGCATCGGCCTGACCCTGATTCCAAGAGCAGATGCAACATTCTGAACTGCAAAGTCATCTGTTGCCACCTCTCCTCCGATCTCAGAGGCGAGGGCAAGGATGCTGATATCTGTTTCAGAGAGTACACCACGATCCCCTGTTTTCCCGGCTGCCTCCCGAACCTGTATAATCGATTCGGGTGCCGGCTCAGCAACAGTCAGCCCGGACTCTTTCAGGGTATCAAAGCGGCATTTCGATCGCAGATCACAGAGTTCCGTAACGACCCCGGGGGTGGTGAAGAGAACGCCTTCAAACGGGTATTCCCCAAAGAAAAAAGATGCATCACAGACGATCTTCATCCCGATACCTCCACACAACCCTCCCGCCGGGAAACAGAGATCGAGTGCCCGAAATGCCCAAGCAGTGAGATAATGGTCCTCGCATGGGAGGTGAGCGATTTTGTGCCAAATGATCCGCCATAGAGTGCAAGGTAGGGGAGGAGCTGGTCCGCGGCATGGAAATCGAGATCAGATGAATTCCCCTGAAGGAAAGATTCTGCTGCCATTCTCCCGACGGCTTCGGCAGGAAGCCCACGTCTTCCAAGAGCAGATCCCCCATGTCCTCCTGAGAAGACCGTACAGGATGATCCAACCGAAGGCCCCTCCTGCCGGTAGATACGAACCGGCAGATCTCCGGCAACCGATACAGCTGCCTCAGCCTGCCTTGATGCCACGTGATCGGGGAGTCCAGATGAGGCAGATACAATCCCAAAGCCGACTGGGTCTGCCGTCCCAAGTGGGGTGATCCGGGATGGCTCAACCATAACCCTGACCCTGCCGCCACCTTCCGGGTAGTATCCCCGTGCCAGTATCTCAAGCGAGATCCGGCCCCCGTGCGATCTCAGGAACTCGAGGAAGACACGATCGCAGTAATCGATCGTCGGGGCAGCACGCACCTCGGTTCCGCCGGTGATGGTGATGCTGCCCCCGGTTCGGAGTGCGAGGGGAAGCCAGGCTGAAAGGACAAGCGGAATACTCCCGGCTGTCCCGATATCAATAGTAATATCCTTCCTCTCTGGTCTTCCGGGAAGGAAGGTGATCTCACCAGATCCAATAAAAACCCCGCTGGTTGTGGCATTCGAAATCGCGGCTGCCGCCTTTACCGCAGCGACATGCTGGGCGGCGAGGCCGGGAGCCGATCGGTTCTTACGGATATTCAGAATAGTGACCGGCTCTCCCGAAACAGAAGAGAGGGCAATAGCGGTCCTGACGATCTGGCCTCCCCCTTCAAGGATGCCACCGTCAATTCTGATCATCTCCTGAGCGCCTCTGCAATTGCCGGAGCTGCGGAGATGAGGGAACAGCCCCGCTCTATCGTATCGCTCGATACAATAGCTGAAAATCCGGCTGCCATCAGGCGGGCATACCCTCCCCCCGAGAAGACACCGTGGACGCAGGCGGCCGAGATGCTCTCTGCCCCCTCAGCCGCAAGCATCTGTGCAGCAGTTGCAAGTGTTCCTCCGGTTGAGATGATGTCGTCAACGATGACGACATCCCTCCCAAAAACCCCGACATCTTTCTCCTCGATCGAAACCTCAAAACCTGAATGCCTCGTCTTGTTGAGATAATTACAATCCCAGCCATTGGCTGCGGCCACTCCTTTCGCAAATGCCCATGCACCATCGTCCGGGGCGAGTATCAGGGGGTCATCAATCCCTGTCCTTGCCAGATAATCACCGATTGCAGGTGCGATCGAGATATTTTCAGCAGAAGCACCGAAGTACTTCAGCACTTCGGGTTCGTGGATATTCACCGTGATGATCCGGGCAACCCCTCTGCTGAGTGCTGTTGAGATTGCACGAATGCTGATCGGCTCCCCTGCATTGAACCGCTTATCCTGCCGTGCATATGCCATATACGGGATCACAAGGGTGACCTCTGATCCTTCGCAGGCATCGATTAGGAGCAGCAGCTCGACAATGGATTCTGCATCGGGGAGGGACGATACAATTACCGTTCTCTCATCAAGACCCGCTGCCCGGAGATATAACTCATTATCAGGAAACCGGGACAATTTTACCTCCCCCAGGGGTGCCCCCAGGTTTTCTGCCACTCTTGAAGCGATAATCTGGCTTTTATCTGTGTATATGACCTTCATTGCTTGTATCTCCCGGTACTGAAACTACTTAAACTATCGGTCTCCGATATATAAGCATTCAACATATGTGTGAGGTATATTTCAGAATGGGTACAGAGACAGAGACTATGGTGCTTTCAGAAGAAGATTTCAACGAAGAGCTTCTCTTTGGCGATATCGAGATAGCAACAACCGCCGACATTGAGGTGCCGCCAGGCCTCATTGACCAGGTGATCGGGCAGGAACATGCCGTCGAGGTAATTAAAAAAGCTGCAATCCAGCGTCGGCATGTGATGATGATCGGGACACCGGGTACCGGAAAATCGATGCTCGCCAAGGCAATGGCCGAACTCCTTCCAAAAGAAGAGATGCAGGACATCCTCGTCTATCCAAACTCCGATGACAATAATAATCCGCTCGTGCGGACTGTCCCCGCCGGAAGGGGCAAGGAGATCGTAGCCGCCCATAAGATGGAGTCACGGAAACGGGCACAGATGCGGAATATGCTGATGCTGATGCTCATATTTGGTATCATCGGGTATGCTCTTATCTCGGGTATGCTCCTGATGGGTATCATCGCTGTTGCCTTCATCTTCCTCGCATTCAGGACGATGATGCCGCGGGATGATGTGATGGTTCCAAAGCTCCTCGTTTCGACATCCCCGGATTCAAAAGCCCCGTTCATTGACGCAACCGGCTCACATGCAGGTGCCCTCCTCGGTGATGTCCGCCACGATCCTTTCCAGTCCGGCGGACTGGAAACCCCCTCGCATGACCGAGTGGAGGCAGGTGCCATCCACCGCTCACACAAAGGTGTCCTCTTCATCGATGAGATCAACACCCTCACCCCCCATTCCCAGCAGAACCTCCTGACCGCCCTCCAGGAAGGCGAGTTCCCGATCACCGGCCAGAGCGAACGCTCAAGTGGTGCGATGGTCAGGACCGAGCCGGTTCCCTGCCGCTTTGTGATGATCGCAGCAGGGAACCTCGATGCAATGCAGGGGATGCACCCGGCACTCCGTTCCCGTATCAGGGGATATGGATACGAGGTCTTCATGCAGGAGACGATCGACGATACTCGCGCAAACCGTGAGAAGTTCATCCGTTTCATCGCACAGGAGGTCAAAAACGACGGGAAGATCCCTCCGTTTGACAGGGGTGCAATGACTGAAGTGATCCGTGAGGCACGGAGGCGCTCGAACAGGAAGGGCCACCTCACCCTGAAGCTCCGTGATCTCGGCGGTCTTGTCCGGGTGGCAGGTGATATTGCACGTAGCGAGGGATCCGAGGTAACAAGCCTCCATCATGTCCTTGCCGCAAAAGAGACCGCCCGATCAGTCGAAGACCAGATATCTGACGAATACATTCGCCGGAGCCGTGATTATGATCTCACGATCGTCTCAGGGACTGCGGTCGGCAAAGTAAACGGCCTTGCAGTCATGGGAAGTGATTCGGGATCGGTGCTTCCGATTGTAGCCGAAGTCACTCCTGCGCAGGGTGCGTCCGGCACCGTGATCGCAACCGGTCTTTTAAAGGAGATTGCACAGGAGTCGATCAAGAACGTCTCGGCAATCCTGAAGAAGTTCACCGGCAAGGACATCAGAAATATCGATATCCATGTCCAGTTCATCGGCACCTACCAGGGTGTCGAAGGGGATTCCGCGTCAGTCTCGGTTGCAACTGCGGTCATCTCGGCAATCGAAGGGATTCCTGTCAGGCAGGATGTTGCGATGACCGGCTCACTTTCGGTCAGGGGCGACGTCCTCCCGGTTGGCGGTGTCACCTACAAGATCGAGGCGGCTGCAAAAGCCGGGATCAAAAAAGTTTTCATCCCGAGATCAAATGCAGGTGATGTACTGATTGAGGAGCGGTACCGGGAGATGATTGAGATTATCCCGGTCTCCCATATCGAGGAGATCCTCGAACAGGCACTTGTTCCGGCAAACCGTGCAGGATTCCTCGCCAAGCTGAAGAAACTTGCAGAACATGCAATTATTCCACCCAACCCACCGATCCAGAGTGAACCGGGAGTTGTTTAAGCGTGGATTCCAGACTCAGGTACTGGGATCTCCGCCATGTCAGCGGAGAACATACCGGCATTGATATCGATAATGGTGAGATCGAATCAGCCGGGGTCAACTTCTTCTCAAAAGCCATCATCCGGGCACTCGGCCCACGCGGCTGGGGAATTGTCGCAGTTTCACCATTTAATCCCGATGATAAAGGAGCACTCCGTGATTACCTCCTCCGTGCCGAAAAAGCCGCCGTGGTGACTGCAGAAGATGTGGTGCTTGCGGATGCGCCTGACCGGAAACTTCTCCCGGTGCCTCCGGTGAAAGAGGACCCGACAGAGATCCCGCTCGAAGAGAAGGGAACGCTCCTGATGCAGATTACTGAAGCTGCCAAAGTACCCGGTGTATCAAACACTCGCGGCACCTATACAGAACGCTTTGAAGAGGTTACCTTCCTCGACTCTACCGGATTCGAGGCATCCTATACGACGTGCCGGTCAGGATTCTCCGTGATGGCGATTGCAAAGCAGAACGGTGCGATGCAGATGGGGTATGTCCGCGATCACAGGATCGACGGCCTCAACCTGAGGGGCAGAACCGATGAGGGTATCAGGGCAGGTACCCGCGCGGTGGCTCTTCTGAATGCCCGTGCGGCAAAAGGAGGCAGGATGCGGGCAGTTCTTGACCCGGAACTCGGCGGTGTCTTTGCCCATGAGGCAGTCGGACATGCAAGCGAGGGGGATCTTGTGAAAGAGGGTGCTTCGGTCTTAAAAGACCAAATCGGCACTGCGATCGGGAGCCCGATCGTCACCATCATCGACGATCCGACCATGCATGCATTCGGGTTTGAGCCCGTCGATGCCGAGGGTGTTGCCGGAAAGAGAACCGCAATCATCGAAGATGGTATCCTGAAGCGGTACCTGCATTCCCGGGAAACCCTTGCAGCAGTCGGCAATGGCGATGCAGGCCATGCACGTGCAATGCCCGGCGATCTCCCGATTGTGCGGATGAGCAACACCTATATCGCCCCCGGCGATGCCCGGTACGATGAGATGATCGAGGAATGCCGGAATGGTATTCTCCTTGGCGGTTCACGCGGCGGCCAGGTGGATCCCGGCCGTGGCGTCTTCCAGTTTAATGCCGAGTTCGGGTACCTGATCGAGGGGGGCGAGCTGACAGAGATGGTCAGGGATGTCTCGCTCACCGGCGAGATCCTCTCGACCTTGCATGCGATCACCCTCTGTGGGAATGATCTCAAAATGCATCCGGGATACTGCGGAAAAGGTGGACAGAGTGTCCCTGTTTCTGATGGATCTCCTCACATCCTCCTCTCTGAGGCAATCATCGGAGGTAGTGGCGATGTATAAAGAGATCGTAACTGAGATCATCGAGACAGGGCTCTCCTCTGTAGATGAGGTTGAAGTTGCCCTCCTTACCAGTGAGAGCGTCTCAATAGAGATGAAGCGCTCTGTTCCTGCTCATGCAGGTGAATCATTTGGAACAGGGCTGATCATCCGCGTAATCGATTCCGGCCGGATCGGATCATCAAGTACAAGCACCATAGCAGACTGGCGAGTCTGCCTGGATTCGGCAATTTCAAGTGCACATCTTGCAGAACCGGTACCCTGGGGCGGGCTGCCCGACCCGGTTCCCCTGAAGGGCGAATCCCTTTCATTTGACAGTGCTGTTAAAACCGATCCTGATATCGCCCTCTCATTCTGCAACAGGCTCCTTGAAGGGGCGTCTGCGTATCCTGATGCCGAAGTTGTCGGTGGTGGGGCTGGTCTCGCACTGGGATCGGTTCTTCTTGCAAACTCAAAAGGCATCTGGTATGAAGAGGATCACAGCTCCGTATCAGCATCTCTGGAGACGATTTTGGATCACTCGACCGGTTTTGAATATGATCGCTCGTTCTCCCTTGATATCGATCCATTTGAGATCGGACGAAGAGCGGCTGAACTTGCCTCGACATCCAGAAACGGGGTTCCGATTCCGACCGGGACCTATGATATCCTCCTCTCCCCGGTTGCCTTCTCGGGGCTCGTTGCCTCACTGCTTCAATCAGCAGTCAACGGGAGATCGGTCCATATGGGGAGATCGTTTCTGGCAGAGAAGCTGGGCGAAGTGATCGGATCAGAAGATCTCTCAGTAATCGACGATCCCTTCTATCCTGGTGGGCTTGGCAACTGCCGGTTCGATGCCGAAGGTGTCCCCACCCGCAAGAACATTCTCATTGAAGATGGTGTCCTGCAATCATTTGTCTATGATCTGAAGACCGCATACCGGTTTGGCAAAGAGAGTACCGGCAATGCCGAACGCGGGGGAGTTGCAGGCGGGATCTCCATTGGCCTTCATAACATGGTTTTTTCAGCTGAAACGATGCAGGAGCCGGGTGAAGGCAGCTGCATATCAATTCACGATGTGATCGGCGCACATACCGCCAACCCGCTCACCGGCGACTTCTCGGTTGAGGTTCAGAATGCTTTTATTATGGAGGATGGTATCTGCCAGCAGCCGGTGAGAAAGGCGATGATCGCCGGGAATATTTTTGAGATGCTCGGCCAGATCACAGGTATGGGCCCGACTCCGCGGCGGGTTGGATCGGTGATCGTTCCACCGGTCAGGCTCAGCGGGATGCGCCTTGTCGGGTGATGCCGGGTCATGTTTGAGATCATCATTCCACTTCTGGTCATTGTGGCGCTGATCGCAACACTCTACTATTGTTTTAAGAAAGGGATGACACTGCTTGCAAATGCAGCAGCAGGTCTCATCCTCCTTTTCATCACAAATACCTTCCATCTCCTCTCTTTTCTTGGTGTTCCTGATATCCCGATCACCTGGGCGACGGTGTTGATCTGTGCGTTTGGCGGAATCCCTGGTGCCGTCATCCTTATACTCCTTGCAATCGCAGGGATCACTGTCTGACCTATGAAAGCTGCTCTCCGTGCATGGTGTGATAGCTATGAGATCCCGCTTCTTGGGATTGCTTCTGCACAAGCCTGGAAAGAACCACTCTTTCATCCTTGGATTCCGGATGCATACCACCCGGCCTCGATCTTCCCCGGCACAGAATCGGTCATTGTCATCGGCCTTCCCATTCCGCTCCCATCACTTGAATCGTCCCCCTCGGTCCAGTACCGGGAGATGTACCGAACAGTAAATGCTCTTCTTGATCAGTACACCTACCGTATTGCCATATGGCTGAACCGGGGCGGATACCAGTCTGTTCCTATCCCTCGGGATGGCTATGGCGGTATCGGGGCACTGGTGAAGAACCCGGTAGCTTTCTTCTCGCACCGGCATGCCGCATACCTTTCTGGACTTGGGACATTCGGCCTCAATAATATGCTCCTCACCCCCGAATACGGCCCACGGGTGCGGTTTGGCTCGGTCTTCACGACTGCTCAGATTAAGCCTGATTCCATCCGGACTGATGATCTCTGCACACGATGCATGGAATGTGTTGACCGATGCCCGGTCAAAGCAGTCAGCCCGGACGGCTACCCTGAGGGCCTCACCCATAAAACCGCCTGCGCCAAATACAGTGCCGGCCTCGATAAAAAAGCGATCTCCCCCTGCGGTATCTGCATCAAGGTCTGTCCCATCGGATCAGATCGCACCTTCTATGGACGGGATGATATCGGGATATACCGGGAAGATGCAGCCGATAGTCCGCTCAAAAGGGCATGGGATCATATCAGATCCCATGGCACTCTCTAGAAGACGCTTGCCTCAGAATAGACGACCACATCATCGGGCTGGATCTCATATGGCTTGATCTCCCGTGAGTGCTGGGATCTCCGCATCTTCACGACTTCGACAGCAAGATGGGTGCCTGAGAGGTCGCTCGTCCTCACATACCGGAGCAGGATAACGCAGTCAACGAGATATTCGACCAGGCCGTATTTGCTTGCATAGGGGATCTGGGTATCTGTCTCGCTCGTCATCACGAAGGTACAATCTTCATCCCGCATCCTCTCGACGAACTTAAACATCTCAAGCCTCCTGCTCGCCTCATCCGGAAGCAGCCCTTCAAAGAGTGATATCGGGTCTATGACGACTCTGGATGCCTTTGTCTCCCTGATGAGGTCAGGAATATCATTTTTGATGCTGTTTACCGCGAGCGTAAAATCTGTTGGATCAAGTTTGATCAAAAAGAAGGTTTTGTCAAGGTATGCGTCAAGGTCATATCCCCGCCGCCTGATACTCTCTTTCAGCATCTCGGCCCGCTCGTCAAGGCTGATCAGGATACAGGTCTCCCCCTGCTTCAGACCTTCAAAGATAAAATTGATTGCAAATGTCGTCTTCCCGGTACCATAGGTCCCGATGATGCCGGTGACCGAGTTCTTAATCAGTCCACCGCCGAGCATCTCGTCAAGCCCTTCAATACCGAGCTTAATCCGTTGATCGGTCCTTCTACCGGGAGGAGCTCTTACGTCATCAGCACTCTCCCGTCTCGGTGGCTCCGGTATCTCTTTCTTCTCATCACGGGACGGCTCCCATTGATCTTCAGCAGGCGGTATCCACTCATCATCAGATGGAGGTTCCCACTCAGGTTCTACAGGATCTGCCTGCTGGATGATGCCTCCCATTCGTGCAGGCGGCGTTCCTGCCTGGATCGGAGGGATCTTCCGCACCGGAGGCTGTTTATCATCATCGTCAACAAGTGCCGAGAAGTCATCACTCACCTAAATCACCATCCTGATATTCTCGACATCAAACCCGGCTGTTGCACTGATCCGAACCGCAAACTTCACGAGATCACGTTCCTCAAGATACGGCATCACCCCGCGGAACTTCATGAAATACATGATCCTCTGCCTGCGCTGGCCTGATCCCTCCTCCCATTTGAAGTGGATGACCGCATCCGCACAGTCGCAGATCTCCAGTTCGCGGGACGAATCAAGAATCCCTTTGGTGAGATGGAGGTATATTGTCGAGTTCCAGGTCTTTGCGATCCGCTGCAGTCCCCTGAGGAATGCAACAAGGCTGTTCCATTTCTCCGGGCTGTAATGCAGTCCGGAGATATCGGTGATGGAGTCGATGATAATAAGGCTCTGATCTTTTCCCTCTTCCAGTACCGAAATGAGGTCGGCAAGAATACTATCATGCTCAGGCTTTTTCCGCTGCATCCGGGCGACGATGCCCCCCTCTCCATCATACCAGTTTGCAGGGACGACACTCCTGTCGAAGTATCCGCTTGAGAGATCCAGAAATGTGACGCGATCTGCGATACCGGCCGTCAGATCGCTCTTGAATGATTCGATGATCTCACTAATCACGTCTTCTTTCGTCCTGGTGATGCTGATATACCGGATATCTTCCGGAATTATTCTTCCTGCCCCGGCATTCTTCCCCATTCTGGTTAAAGCAATGAGTGAGGTGTATGCAAACTCGGCACTTCCCGCACCGATATCCGAGAGCAGAAGGATAAGGGACCCCGGTACAACTCCTCCGTCCAGGACGGGATCAAGTGAGTTGATCCCAGTTGGCATCCTGCGTGTCGTCTGATCAGCCATACTTCATCTCTCCATTCAATGAATTAAGGTTATGTAGTATCCTCATATGCATAAGCTATATCTCTTCTCCGTGTAAGGTAACCAATAGCTCAGGCGATTATTTCAGCTCAATGGGGTTTTCTATGGTGGATGGTGACGATAAGCAGCAGGAAGAACGTGATCTTTTCGAACCGGAGAGTGATCACTTCGGATCAAAGAAGAGTGAAAAAAAGAAGAAATCCGGTTTCCTCTCATTTTTGAAGAGGAGATCGGATTCTGATCGTGCTCTGCCGGTAACCAATCCCTGGGATGCTGCCCCTCTCCCGGATCCCCTGCATGAAAGATCTCATGAGATCAGTGAGGAGGAACAGCCTGATAGGCCACGTGCTGCGGATACAGATGCGCGTACCTCTCCGGGCTTCTGGAAGACTCCCATGACCGGCCTGGCTGATGAGGAAGAATCTGATGCATCTGGTTCCGCAAAAGCCGGTGAGGCGCCATCATATGAAGAGACATCCGGGATGCCGGATCAGAAGAAGAGCATCCCAGCCGGGGATGATATCGCTTTGGATGAAGGGGAAGAGGAGACGCATATTCCAGAAAGGGAGCCCGATACTCATGATGAGATCCCGGAGACCCCCTCTCCAGAGGATGTACCAGAGCCACTGCATGAAGAAGAGATCCAGGCTGAGGAGAGCAAAACACCTGCTGCTGATACCGGCATCGATCTCACGCAGCCTGATGAGAAGACGCCTGATCATCCTGCTCCTTCTCTACTGAATACAGGAGAAGAATCCATGCCGGAAACAACCGCCCATCCGGTGAAGGCTGTTTCATCCCCTGAACAGTCGGTATTGCCGTTTGAAACAGAAGATCCCGTCTCTGCTGCCGCACCAAAGGACAAGATCCCCGAACGCCGTTCACTCCTCTCGGCCTTCCGGAAGAAGGAAACAGACCTGGTGGTGCCGGAATATCATTATGATACTGCCGGTCCGCTTGTCACACCCCGACTTGCCGAAAATGAGGAGGAGGTTGATAGCTACTGGGTTGAGAAAGGTCTCTCGCTTGTCATGATCACCTATAACAGGGTGACCCGGCTGAAGGAGTACCACCTCTTTGAGCCAATCCTCACCCGTTTTGAATACGAACTCCTCGAACGGCTCTACGAGGATCTCCGTGATATTCTTATTATGACGGATTCGGAGATCCGGGAACAACCAGAGAAGCTCCTCTTCAGAAAGGCAGAAGCCTTAATCAGCCAGTACGGCCTCTCGCTGACACCGGAGACGACATATAAACTACGGTACTACCTGAAACGAAATTTCCTTGGTTGGTCACGGATCGATCCCCTGATGAAAGATCTTGAGATAGAGGATATCTCGTGTGATGGACATGGAATCCCCCTCTTCCTCTATCACCGGCAACATCGGAATATAAGAACCAATATCCAGTTTCCTGAACAGCAGTTAAACTCGCTGGCAATATCGCTTGCACAGCGTTCAGGCAAGCATATCTCGATCGGAAGTCCCATCCTTGATGCCACCCTCCCGGACGGCTCCCGCCTCCAGCTGACGCTTGGAACTGAGGTGACGAGCAGGGGCTCTTCTTTTACAATCCGTAAGTTCCGCCCCGAACCATTCACCCCGATCGAGCTGATGGAGAAAGGGACATTCAATGTCGATCAGCTCGTCTACTTCTGGCTTGCAATTGAGAATAACAAGAGCCTGATATATATCGGCGGGACGGCATCCGGCAAGACATCATCCTTGAATGCAATGTCCCTCTTCATCCCGCCGCTTGCAAAAGTCGTCTCGATCGAAGATACGCGTGAGATCATGCTGTACCGGGAGAACTGGATTGCAAGCGTCACCCGTGAATCCCTCACCTCAGAAGGGAGCCGGAGCATCAATATGTTCGATCTCCTGAAAGCAGGCATGCGGCAGAGGCCCGAGTTTATTATTGTCGGAGAAGTGAGGGGGCCTGAGGCGCAGACCCTCTTCCAGGCAATGAATACCGGCCATACCACCTACTCGACGATGCATGCGGGAGGGGTGGATGCCACAATCCACCGTCTTGAGAGCGAACCCTTAAATGTGCCGCGAAACATGCTCCAGGCACTTAATATCATCTCGGTCCAGGGCCTGATCTTCCGAGGCTCAGAGCGGGTCAGGCGGTGCCAGGAGATCGTTGAGATCACCGGTATTGAACCGAATTCAGGGAATATTCTTGTGAACAATGTCTTTGAGTACGATCCGGTCTCAGATGAGATGCGGTACTCCGGCAGATCCCATGTCTACTCGGCTATCGCCGCCAACCGCGGATGGAGCAGGGAAGAGCTCAATGCTGAAATTGAAAGGCGGAGGCAGGTGATCCTCGCGCTCCATGAACAGGATATCAAGGATTTTAAATCCGTATCCGAGATCTTCTCGATCTTTGCCATCACCCCTGATCTCATCTTTGACCATATCGGCGATCTCAGACAGGTCCTCTCATGATACCGATGTATGAACGGTTCCGGCGGTTTTCCAGGCGCGATCCGATGCGTTTCCAAAACCTGCGGAATGATATTATATCTGCACGCCTGGGTATCACTGTTGAGCGGCTCTACTATTACGCATTCGTCTTCGGAACTGGCATAGGAGCTGCTGTTGGTATACTCTTCTATTTTATCGCAGGGGTATTTGAGCCGATCATCGTCCCCAGTGCCGCCTATGAGTTTACCCGGCAGAACCGGCTTGCAATAGCGTGGCTCTCTGATCTTCCGCTTGAAGATATCCTTTTCAGGGCAATCATCGCAGTCATCATATTTTTCATCATCTCCTATCTCACCTACCGGATCGTCCTTGCCTTCCCAGGCGTCATGAAGTCTTCCCGTGCAACCAGGATCAACCTGACCCTCCATAACGCAGTTGCATACATGTATGCGATGCGAAGGGGTGGAGCCGAACTGATAGAGATCTTCCGTTCCCTCTCAGAGAACTCACATGTCTATGGAGAAGTTGCATTGGAATTCCGGCAGGTTGTCAGGGACTGTGATCTCTTTGCCCACGATATCGTCTCTGCACTCCGCGAGCTCCAGATGACAACTCCTTCAGCCAAGATGAAGGATTTCATCCAGGATCTCCTCTCCATCATCGAGAGTGGCGGCGATCTCTCCGGCTTCCTGAAGGCGAAGGTGGGCCTGTATCAGGATGAGGCAAAATTTGAACAGAAACAGTTCTTAAACACCCTATCTCTGGTTGCCGAGGGGTATGTTACGCTCTTTGTGGCAGGCCCGCTCTTTTTGATCATCGTGATGGTGGTGATGGGACTGATGGGTCCGGGTGCCCTGATGCAGCTGAATATCGTCATTTATGCCTTAATTCCGATAGGAACTGCCATTTTTATCGTCTTTATCGATATGATCTCATCCCAGCCCGAGAATGTGGAGCGGTACACCTTTATGCAGGAACTCAGGGAATATCCTGATATTGAGATCAATGAGGGAGATGAAGCCACAGAAACCGGACTGATCGCGACATTGAAAAAATATGATCGCTGGACACGGTTCCGTGAATTCGTCTCCGATCCCCTCCATTATTTCCTGATCCTCCCCCACCGCACCTTCTTCGTCTCGATTCCTGCAGGCATCATATACCTTATCTTCTGGTATTTTCAGATCCCCGATTACGGTAATTTCGAGTTTTACCTGACCGTCCTTGACGATTATGTTATCGCAACATTCCTCATCGTCTTTGTTCCTTATGCAATTGCGCAACTGATATGGAGTCGCCGGATAAGTGAGATTGAAGCATCGCTCCCTGATTTCCTCCAGAGGCTTGCAGGGATCAATGAAGTTGGCTTAACCATTGCAAAGGCTCTCTCCATACTGGTGAGGACGAATCTCGGCCTCCTCAGCTATGAGATAAAGAAGATCAAGCGTGATCTTGACTGGGGTGCAAATGTGGAGGATGCACTCGTCCGCTTTGAAGAACGTCTCTCCACACCATCCATCTCGCGTACGGTGACGCTGATCACCCGGGCAAGTGCGATGAGCGGTGAGATCGGCCAGGTACTTATGATTGCGGCAAGTGATGCCGATATGAACGAGACCCTCAAACGGGAGCGGCAGGGGGAGATGTTCCTCTATACCGCGGTCGTCTACCTTGCATTCTTCGTCTTCATCTTTGTTGTGCTTGTTATCGGGACGCAGTTTCTCCCTGTCATCGAGATGGCAGAGCCGGTCGATTCATCCATGAGCGGTGCCGGGGCTTTCTCAAGCATTGGAGGTATATCTGCCCTCACTTATGGCCGCCTCTTCTATCATGCAGTCGTCATCCAGGCGATCTGCTCAGGGCTCATCGCCGGCCTGATGGGGGAGTCATCGTTATCCGCCGGTGTGAAGCATGCCTGCATCATGGTATTTGCAGCATTTCTGATCTTTGCTCTAATCTGAACCCAGATGCAATAACCTTTAAGTGAGTCCGCGTTCAATGAAAATCAGGTGATACAGAGATGTGCAGCGTTGGTGGTCCGGCAGATATAGAGATTGAAGAGGGAGTGCAGGGAAAGAGCTACATCTGCAATACCTGCGGCGAAAAGTTCGAGACCGTCGGCAAACGCCCGATGTGCCCCTCCTGCCAGTCAGAAGATGTTACTCCGGCATGATCCTCACCCCCGGTGACCGTATTGTCCTGATCAGGGGACAATCTTCTTTTCTTCTTTGTGCCCGTGCCGGCAGGAAGTTCCCTCTCATGATAGAAACCTTTGATTCCGAATATGTCCAGGGTATCCACCCTGACGATATAATCGCCGTCTCGGCACCGGAAGGGGGGGAGCTGACTCCGGCACGCTACCTTCTCGATCTGGTCCGGAGATATGATCAGCCGGTGCTGGTGCTTCCAAGGGGACACCCGGGATCGGGAAGGCTTCGGTATGTCATCTCGGCAGGGCCGAATATTTTACTCTCCTGTGAAATTGTGCGAGGCACGCATCCGGAGCAACATCTCATCTGCTCATCGGCAGAACTCGCCGGATTGGAATTGTCCGGTGAAAATGGCGTTATTCAGATTAATGGGCTTACAGATGCCTTAAAATGGGAATATCTCCTGGATAACTCTCCTGAAACAGAACAACAATTATAAGAGATACGATAAACCAATTATTCTGTTGCCGTGAGAGGAGGGTTGGATGAAAACTGAGGTTCTGAAGAGCATCAAAAAGACCGAAGAAGAGTATCGTCAGCAGGTTGAGAAGGCGAAACTTGAGCGTGAGCAGATTATCGCAAATGCCAGGTTTGAAGCCGACAATCTGGTTGCCAAGGCAACAACCGTTGCCGATGAGTACACAAAGAAGCGTCTGGCGGATGCACGAAATGACGCAGCGAAGAAACGCGCCCAGATCCTGGAGGAAGGAAAGCATCAGGCATCTATCCTCAAAGAAAAAGGCCGGAAACGGATGAATGAAGCCGTCTCGCTGCTGGTTGAGCGGTTCAAGGAGAGAGTTCATGTTACAGCCTAAGACGATGACGCGTCTGCTTATCGTAGGATCGAAAGAGCAGATGCCGTCAGCTGTGACCGAACTTTACCGTCACCACGTATACCATATCACCGATTATACCGACCAGGGGAAAGAGGGATATGAGGGCTTTCGCATCGGGCAACCGATGGAGGGTGCAACAGAACTCTCGACAGATCTGATCAAGATCCGCTCGATCGAGAGCATCTTTGGGCTCTCTCCCGATGACTACCTCGATACAAAAAAGCGTTCTTCGCGTTCGATCAAAGAGATTATAGAGCGTGAACTCCCTGCAATCGAACAGGAAGTCAGCAATCTCACGGCACAGCGATCGGCAGCAGAAGCACGTATAAAGGTGAATGAACAGCGTATCGCCGAACTTACACCTTTCTTTGGCATACCTCTTGAACTGGGACTATACAGGGGGTATGAATCGGTATCGGTGGTTGCGGGGAAAGCACCCCGTGAAATCGAGATCACTGTCCCACACGAGAAGTTTATCGCATCTGACAAGGCGAACAACACCACGGTCATCTTCTTTAAAAAAGCAGATCGTGCTGCCGTTGAACACGCACTTGCAGAAGCACAGTTTCAGCCGATCCCGATTCCAGAGGAAGAAGGATCAGTCAGAAAGGCAATCGATACCTATGAGTCCGAGATCTCTCAGCTGAAAGCGACTATTGCTGATATCGATGAGAAAATTGCTGATTTAAAAGAAAAATACGGTGATTTTCTTGCTGCCTGTGACGAAGTGCTCTCAGCTGATGTCGAACAGGCGGAAGCACCACTTCGATTTGCCACAACCGATCTCATCTTTGTCGCTGATGGATGGGTACCGGTATCTGAGGTTGAAAAACTGAAATCAGGACTTGCACAGGCGACAGGGGACAAAATCCTCGTCATGGAGGTCGAAGAGACTGATGGTCATCATGATAGCCATGATCACCCTGAGAACCAACCGCCTGTCGAGTATGACAATCCGGGTTTTGCAAAGCCAATGCAGTCGATTGTGGATATCTATTCACGGCCCCGGTACGATGAGCTTGATCCGACACTCATAGTCTCGATCATATTCCCGTTATTCTTTGGTATTATACTTGGAGATATCGGGTATGGTGCTATTCTGCTCATTCTTACTCTTGGTCTTCAAAGGGTGCTGAAGGGAGAGACTATACAGCAGCTTCTTAAAGTTCTGAGAAATGCAAGCATCTCAGCCATCATCTTCGGTTTCGTGTATGCCGAGATATTCGGAGCTCATCCAGGTGCCCTTAATATCGAGCTCTGGCACCCGCTCATCAGCCGGCATCTTTTGATCGGATCTCATGCGTATCATCAGGGAGATATTGCAGTACTGCTTGTGTTTGCGGTATGGCTTGGTATTATCCAGATGACCCTCGGCAGGATCATGGGTGTATACAACCATGCACGACACCGAAACATGCTCCATGTTATGGGTCAGGTGAGCTGGATCGCATTCATGTGGGGTGCCCTGCTTCTTATCTGGTCGATTGCGGCGATCCCGCTGATGCCCGATCTGACAATGCTTCCACCGATCGTGATGGGATTAAATATCGCCGGAATCGTTGGTGTGGTTCTTGTCCTTGCGGGTGTCATTGGTATCGGAATTGAGTCACCTCTCGAACTAATCGAACTTCCATCAGTCATCAGCCATTCGCTCTCCTATACGCGTCTGGCAGCTGTTGGCCTCTCATCAGTCGCAATTGCAATGGTGGTCAACTTTATCGCAATTGAGATGCTGATTGAGCCACAGTTTAAAGAACTGACGGCTGTTGGTATTGTTCTCATAATCATAGGGATCTTCGTTCTCCTCTTCGGGCACCTGCTCAATACGGCACTTGGTCTCCTTGGAGGAGGTCTGCAGTCCCTGAGGTTGCAGTATGTTGAATTCTTCACCAAATTTTACAAGGGTGGAGGAGAAAAATACAATCCATTTGGAAAGAAACGTAATTTAACGGAGGATTAATAATGGTAGATTTAGGAGTCGCAACATTAACACTTGAAATGGTAGCTGAATCGCAGGTTGGAATGAAGGCAATTGGTGCAGCACTTGCAGTAGGCCTCACCGGTATCGGTGCAGGTCTCGCAGAGATGGCAATTGGTTCTGCTGCTGTCGGTGCAACCGCAGAGAACAAGGACATCTTCGGTATGGCCCTTCTGCTCACTGTCATTCCAGAAACGATCGTTATCTTCGGCCTTGTTGTCTCGCTGTTGATTCTGTTCTAAATGGAGTCTACAATGGGACTAGAAGTTGTCGTCGAAGAGATCAGGGAGAAAGGGCAGAAAGAAGCCACTGCTATTCGGAATGAGGCCAATGAAGAGGCCCGGCGGATCCTAGCGGCAGCAGAAGAGCGTGCAACATCGATCAAACAGGAAGCCGAGGCAGAGGTGGACCGTCAGGTTCAGCAGATGGAGGCCCAGGAGGTCTCTGCTGCGAAACTCCTTGTCAGACGTGAAGTCCTCAATGCGCAGAAAGAGTTGCTCGAAGAGGTCTTCAATGCAACAGAAGGAGCCATTTCGGCACTTCCCGCCACCTTCCATGAGAAGGTGATCCGGGAGCTTCTGAAGAAGGTTGCAAAGGAGATCAAGGATGGTGTTGTATTCTGCAACAGCCGCGATCAGCAGGCTGTAGAATCAGCCCTCTCTGAACTAAAGACCCTGAGCGGATACTCATATGGTGGCGCCGTCGAGATCTCCGGCGGAGTCATCGTCAAGAGTGCAGACGGACAATTAACCGTGGATCTCAGTTATCAGACCTTCCTGGACGAAGTCTGGGAATCCGGGCTGAAAGACGCCTCGGATATTCTCTTTGGATAGGAGGTATGTGCTGATGTCTGTGGTGATTGGCGGTCCGGCCCCCTATGTCTATGTCTGCACGCGTATGCGTGTACGCAAATCCAAACTGCTTCCGAGAGAAGAATATCTCCGGATGCTGAACATGAGCCTTCCCCAGATCACCCGTCTCATTGAAGAGATGGAGTACAAAAAAGAGATCGATGAGCTTGCGTCATCCTTTGACGGTATCGATCTCGTCGAAGAGGCGCTCTCCTGGAACCTGGCAAAGGAATTCCAGGCAATCCTTGCGATCACCCCCGGCATTCTCAAACAGTTCACAAAATCGTACCTTCGGAGGTGGGATATCCAGAATGTCCTCACCATCATCCGAGGGAAGAAACAGGGGATGTCTGCCGGAAAGATCAAAGAAGTGGTTGTTCCTGCCGGATCTCTTGACGTCCTGTTTCTGGACCGGATGATTGCAGAAGAGTCGGCAGAGCGCTCGATCGAGATGCTCAAGAACCTCCCCCTCTACTCAGTCATTGAACGCGAGTACTCAGGTGCAGTTGAAACGGGATCGTTTGGAAGGCTTGAGAACGAGTTGTACCGCCAGTTCTATGCCGATCTCATCGAAGAGGCACGGAGCGGACTGAAAGGCGGAAACCAGTTCCTTAAATCGATACAGCTTGATATCGATATCAGGAATATCAAGACGATCTTCAGGCTCAGGGGCCAGCCGGTTTCAGTTGAAGAGACTGCTGATATCTGGATCCCCGGCGCCTCATTCTCGGTTGATGAGCTCAAACGTATCTCTCAGGTCGAGACGATCGATGAGCTTGTCGATACGCTGAGGAAGAAAGTGAAGAGTCCGGCACTCGTTGATGCACTGGAAGGGCTTCGTGAAGAGAAACCCATACATGAAGTAGAGAACTCCCTGACCCGGGCACAACTGGACTATATGGATCGGCTCTCGAAGAGGAACCCATTCTCGATCTACCCGATCCTCGTCTACCTTGAGAAGAAGAAGTATGAAGTGACCAATCTCAGGGCGCTTGCTCGTGGAAAACAGGCAAATCTTCCGGCTGAACGGATCGAAAACTATCTGGTGATATGATGGAGATCGCAGTTATCGGAAGAGAAGAGTTCATTCTGGGTTTCAGGCTCGCTGGTCTTCAGAAGACCTATGCGGCAGAGACCCCGGAGAAACTCACGGAGGTGATTGGCCGGACATTGGAAGATCCCAATGTCGGTATCCTCGTCCTCCAGAGCACTGATATGGAACAGGTTCCAAGAAGGCTTCAGATAGCCCTTGAGAACTCGGTGAAACCGACCGTTATCTCCATTGGCGGCGAGACGGGCGGCCTCTCCCTGAGAGAGAGGATTAAGCGATCAGTGGGTGTTGATCTGTGGAAGTAAAGAAGAAATCAGGAATTCTCAAAAGAATCGCGGGACCTGTGGTCACCGCGGTGAATCTTGACGCACACATGTACGATGTGGTCAAGGTTGGTGATGAGGAGCTGATGGGTGAGGTGATCAAGATCGATGGTGATAACGTCATCATCCAGGTCTATGAAGACACCTCCGGCATCAAACCGGGTGAGCCGGTCGCAAACACGGGACTCTCACTCGCAGTTGAGCTTGGCCCCGGTCTCCTCACCAGTATCTACGATGGTATACAGCGGCCTCTTGAGGTCCTCGTCGAGAAGATGGGGAACTTTATCGAACGTGGTGTCACTGCACCTGGACTTGACCGCTCAAAGAAGTGGGATTTCAAACCTGTTGTAAAAGCTGGTGACCATGTCGAGCCCGGCCAGATCATCGGTGAGGTACAGGAGACGAACAAGATGCACCGGGTCATGATCCCGCCAAATGTAAAAGGCGGTGTTGTGAAGGAGATCAAATCCGGATCATTTACTGTTGACGAGACGGTGATTGTTCTTGATGACGGATCCCAATACCCGATGATGCAGAAGTGGCCGGTTCGTGTGCCACGACCTGTGAAAGAGAAGAAGAACCCGAAGATCCCGCTGAACACAGGGCAGCGTATCCTTGATGGTCTCTTCCCGATTGCAAAGGGTGGAACGGCAGCAATTCCAGGTCCATTCGGCTCAGGAAAGACGGTTACCCAGCAGCAGCTTGCAAAATGGTCCGATGCAGAGATCGTCGTCTACATCGGCTGTGGCGAACGTGGCAACGAGATGACCGAGGTACTGACAGAGTTCCCGCATCTCGACGATCCAAAGACCGGAAAGCCCCTGATGGAGCGGACGGTTTTAATCGCCAACACCTCGAATATGCCTGTTGCTGCCCGTGAAGCATCGGTCTATACCGGAATCACCATCGCGGAGTACTTCCGTGATATGGGCTATGACGTCTCCCTGATGGCAGACTCGACCTCCCGCTGGGCAGAAGCAATGCGTGAGATCTCAAGCCGTCTTGAAGAGATGCCTGGTGAAGAAGGATATCCCGCATACCTTGCAGCCAGGCTCTCTGAGTTCTATGAGCGTGCAGGTCTTGTCGAGACGCTGGCAGGCGGTTCAGGCTCTGTCTCTGTCATCGGTGCGGTCTCCCCGCCAGGCGGTGACTTCTCCGAGCCGGTTACCCAGAACACCCTCCGTATTGTAAAGGTCTTCTGGGCACTTGATGCCAAGCTCTCGCAGCGGCGTCACTTCCCGGCTATCAACTGGCTGAACTCATACTCGCTGTACCTTGACCAGCTCCATGACTACTATGACGAACATGTCTCACCCGAATGGAACAAGCTCCGTTCATGGGCGATGGAGGTTCTTCAGAAGGAGTCCGAGCTTCAGGAGATTGTCCAGCTCGTCGGATCCGATGCCCTGCCGGAATCGGAACAGATCACCATCGAAGTGGCACGTATGCTTCGTGAGATCTTCCTTCAGCAGAACGCATTTGATGATGTTGATACCTACTGTGACATGACCAAGCAGTTCGATATCATGAAGACGATCAAGGTCTATGCTGACTCTGCATATGCCGCACAGGCAGCCGGTGTCAGCCCTGCACAGATCATCTCTGTCAAGGCAAAGTCCGATCTCCCGCAGATCAAGTTCGTCCGCGACTACAAGCCAATGCTTGAACAGATTCTGAAAGGCATGGAATCCGAGTTCACAACACTGAGGGCAGGAGCATGAAGGAATATAAGACAGTTACAAAGATCGCAGGCCCGCTCGTCTTCGTCGAGAAGACCGAGCCGGTCGGGTACCAGGAACTGGTCAATATTGTGCTCTCCGATGGAACTGTGAAACGTGGTCAGGTTCTTGATACAAGCGATGATCTCGTTGTGGTTCAGGTCTTTGAGACGACTGCCGGTATCGGCAGGGACTCAGGCATCCGTTTCCTCGGCGAAGCGATCAAGATGCCGGTCGGAAAAGATATGCTTGGGCGTATCCTCTCCGGAGGCGGAAAGCCGATCGACGGCGGTCCCGAGATCGTTCCCGAGAAGCGGCTTGACATCACCGGTGCTGCGATCAATCCGTATGCACGTGGTAATCCAAAGGATTTCATCCAGACGGGTATCTCCACCATCGATGGAACAAACACCCTTGTCCGTGGTCAGAAACTCCCGATCTTCTCTGGATCTGGTCTTCCGCACAATGATATTGCGCTTCAGATTGCCCGCCAGTCAAAGGTGCCGGGATCGACCGAGTCGTTCGCTGTCGTCTTTGCTGCGATGGGTATCACCAAGGAAGAAGCAAACCACTTCATGGAGGACTTTGAGCGGACCGGTGCACTTGAGCGTGCGGTCGTCTTCTTAAACCTTGCAGACGATCCTGCGGTCGAGCGTATCATCACCCCGCGTCTTGCACTGACAACTGCCGAGTACCTTGCATATGAGCTTGGATACCATGTGCTCGTCATCCTGACGGACATGACCAACTACTGTGAGGCGCTCCGCCAGATCGGTGCAGCCCGTGAAGAGGTGCCTGGACGCCGTGGATATCCGGGATACATGTATACCGATCTTGCGTGCATCTACGAGCGTGCCGGTATCATCAAGGGAGTCCAGGGTTCAGTTACCCAGATTCCGATCCTGACAATGCCCGGTGACGATATCACCCACCCGATTCCTGACCTGACCGGATACATTACCGAAGGCCAGATCGTGGTCTCCCGTGAACTTCACAGGAAGGGTATCTACCCGCCGATCAACGTTCTTCCGTCGCTGTCGCGTCTGATGAACCTTGGTATCGGTGAAGGTCTGACCCGTGACGACCACAAGAAGGTCTCGGATCAGCTGTATGCAGGATATGCAGAAGGAAACGATCTCCGTGGTCTTGTCGCCATCGTCGGAAAGGATGCGCTCTCTGAACGTGACCGGCTCTTCCTTGAGGTTGCGGATTACTTCGAGGATCAGTTTGTCCGCCAGGGAATCAATGAAGACCGATCAATTGCAGAGACACTCGATGTCGGTTGGTCGCTCCTGGCAACCCTGCCTGAAGAGCAGCTCGTCAGGATTGACCGTGATCTGATCAGAAAGTACCATCCGAAATACCGGAAGGAGTAATCTGCCATGGCGCTCCGCGATGTAAAGCCGACCAGATCTGAACTGATCGCCCTGAAGAGGCGTATTAAGCTCTCTGAGCGCGGCTACAAGCTCCTGAAGATGAAGCGTGACGGGCTCATCCTTGAGTTCTTCAAGATCCTTGAACAGGCCAAGGATACCCGTGACGAGCTTGCCCGAAAGTACGAACGGGCACAGGAGATGATCGCCATCGCAGATACAGTCGAAGGCGCTATCGGTGTCAAGGCGGCTGCCTTCTCAGTCGGGGATGTCCCCCGGATCGAGCTGAAGAGCAAGAATATCATGGGCGTTGTCGTACCAGAGATCCAATCCTCAAGTGTACGAAAGGGCCCGACTGAGCGAGGGTATGGTATCATCGGTACCTCCTCGGTCATCGATGAGGCAGCAGATGCCTTCGAGGATCTCCTCGAGTCAATCATCCACAGTGCCGAGATCGAAACGACGATGAAACGGCTCCTGGATGAGATCGAGAGCACCAAGCGGCGTGTGAATGCGCTTGAGTTCAAGGTTATCCCTGAACTCACCGAGGCACGCGATTTCATCAAGATGCGTCTTGATGAGATGGAACGTGAAGAACTCTTCCGTTTAAAGAAGATCAAGGCCAGATCAGAGGCCTGATCACCTCTTTTTCAGGATAAAGAATGTATAACCGTAATATGAGCCATAGTCTCTGAATATCTCAATCTCCTTCTCCATACTCTCCAGAAATGAGGCTGTCTCAGCATCCGTGTATCTTTCTCTCCACTCCCTGATTCTGGCTTCAACCGGTCGGTAATAGTCTTCCCAGGCTTTCATCGGAAGCCTTATGATGCTGGTGACGGTATATCCTGCTGCTTCTGCATCCCGGATCCTCTCTTCAACAGACTCAATACCGGGGCAGTCCTCCTCCCAGAACTTCCGCAGATCTTCCGGAGGATTGGATTTATACCAGCAGATCTCCGATACGGCGAGATATCCCTCATCTTTCAGAAGGGGCTTCCAGGCAGTGATGCCTTGAGAAAAACCCATGATGTAGATTGCCCCTTCAGACCAGATGAGGTCGATGGAATCTTCTTTGAAGGGAAGATTGTCCATAGTCCCGCAGACCGGGGATGTTCCGGGAATATCGCGGATCGCTTGTAAATATGGGATATAGACGTCGCTTGGGACGATCCGGCAGTCTGGTTTTGCGTCTGCCAGTATTCGTGTCTGGCGCCCTTTTCCGGATCCTATGTCAAGGATCACCGGATCATCGGGAAGGGGAAGGGATTGTAAAATCTCCTTTGTTATCCGGTTGTCTGCCGGACCAAGCATTGTAAGGTCTTCAAAGAATCTGAAGATAAGTTCCATAACAGGTATTGGAACAAATGCGCAATTAATAATGTCTTCCTCTTCATAGTGTATACATGGAGTTCGGGAGGCTCTTCCATGGTATTTGGTACATTGCAGGATGTTGAGACGAAGGGAAAGACAGTTTTCGTCAGGGTGGACTTCAACTCCCCGATGGATCCTTCATCAGAGACGATTCTTGACGATAAACGGTTTCGTGAGCATATCCCGACTATTCTGGCTCTTGAAGATGCCAAAGTGGTGATCCTCACCCACCAGAGCCGTCCCGGCAAAAAGGACTTTACAACACTCAAATCTCATGCAGATAAACTTGAGCGGCTTATCCGGAGGCCGGTTACGTATATTGATGATATTATCGGAAGATCTGCCCGTGAGGCAGTCTCTTCACTTCGGAACGGCGAGGTGATAATGCTCGAAAACCTCCGCTTTAATGCTGAGGAGAACCTCACAATGAAGCCTGAAGAGGCAAAAAAGACGCATCTCGTCCGTATGCTTTCGGAGAGGGGTGAACTCTTCGTCAATGATGCCTTCGGCACCGCGCACCGGTCGCAGCCATCTATGGTAGGGCTCCCTATGGCGATGAAGTCGGTTGCCGGACTCCTGATGGAACGTGAGGTCTTTATGCTCTCAAAGGTCTTCTCGGGTGCACCCCACCCGATCACCTTCATCCTCGGCGGTACCAAAGTGGATGACTCGATTGCAGTTGCGGAGCATGTGCTGACGAACGGAATTGCTGATCAGATCCTGGCAATAGGGGTTGTCGGGAATATCTTCCTTGCGGCATCCGGAATCGAGGTTGGTCACCCGTCCCGCCAGCTGATCGAGAGCCTTGGCTACTCCGGCGAGATTGAGAAGGCAAAGCGGATACTCTCATCATATGGTGATCGAGTGGTGATGCCGGAGTTCGTTGCAGTCCGGGAAGATGGGCAGCGGGTTGAGTATCCTGTTGATCAGATACCAGATGATGTACCGATCCTCGATCTCGGGAGTGGTTCGATCCAGTCCATGGTCAACATGATCAAATCCCAGGGTACAATCGTCTTCAATGGTCCCGCAGGTGTCTTTGAGGATCCGGACTTTGCGATCGGCACCTATGAGCTCATCCGTGCCGCATCCGGGGTTCAGTTCTCAGTTGTCGGTGGAGGGCATACGGCGGCAGTGATAGAGAAGATGGGGCTTGAAGCATCCTACTCGCATCTCTCAACTGGCGGTGGTGCCTGTATTGAGTTTCTTACAGGCAAAAAACTCCCCGCGGTGGCGGCACTTGAGGCATCCTGGGAGCTCTTCGGCTAAGAGCTCCCTTCGTCCTCTCACTCTTTTTGCTGCTCTATGACCTCATCGACAATTGAACTGATCTGTGCTAAAAGAAGTGGATCAAGTCCTTTCTCGGCACTCAGGTAGACTCCCTTTAAATCGAGGAGCCGGATCTTGTTGGAGATAAAATGTATGAATTTTGAGATATTTGGTGAGGAGAGGTAGATAAGGAGGGTGCTGATCGAGTCAAATATGAGTGCAGTATCTCCTTTTCTCGTCTTCAGGGCTTCCGAGATGGCAATGCCGAGTTCTGTAAGGTTTCCCGGGTTTGAGGTGAAGGTTGTGTTTGGAACTCCCGCTGGTATGGAGCCAAGCGAGTATTTGGTGATCGCATCGATGAAATAGATCTTATCCATCGGGATCCCGTTTTTTGAATAGAGTTTCGTCAAAATCGATGAGGGGATGTTTGTGGTAATGATGATACATGATTTATCTCTGGCTGTCAGGTTTGCAACAATATCCAGATTGGTCTGCTTCATCCGGGCGGGATCTGATATATAGAGGAATATCGCCGAGTCATCTGATTCTATTATATCCATCCGATTACTCCTCGTCCATAAGGAATTTCCGATATGATTGTGGGATCTCATCGAGTTCAAGTACAATCGCCTGCTGAAGTTCCCTGACATTTTCTATTACTTTCTCGGCGTGGCGTACCTGGATCATAAGGCTTGTATTGAGTTCTTCATCATCGATCTCACCTGCTGTGTGAAGATCGGTGATCTCCTCAATCGTGCGTGCGATGATCTCGATTGGGTTCTTCAAACGGAGTGCTGCTTCTGTTATGTATGCAAGGAGTGCCCGTTGCGCTTTTTTGATCTCGGTCAGATCATGCATGATAACGGCGATCCCTGTGCTGATCCCGCGTTCGTCAAGGATTGGGGAGAGTGAGAGTGAGAGTTCGATCTCTTCCCCATCTTTCCTGATCCGGCGGGTTTCGATCTCCTCAACCCGCTCTCCCCTCTGCACTTTTCGAAGATAATCCAGGTGCTGTTGCCTGAGTTTTTCCGGGATGATACGCTGGATACTCTCCCCTATCATCTCCTCAGCAGTGTATCCGAATGTCTCCTCAGCACCCTTATTCCATGAGATGACATGCCCATCAGGTGTCTCGCCGATGATCGGATCAGGTGTTGTCTCGATGACCGCTCCAAGAACAGCCCTCAGTTCGTGGATCTTTTTGATTGAGTCGATATTTGTGAGAATGTGTACAGCACCGATGAACTCCCCATCATTGTCTAAGACCGGATCGACTGAAAACTGATACCAGTGAGATCCAAGATTCACTGTGTAGCTCTCACGCTTCTTTGTCTTCTTCGCCTGGATGAAGGGGCATCCGCGGATATTTGCTGGTGTATGGTGGACGATCTGATAGCAGTGTGATCCGACTATCTCTTCAAGCGGTATATTGAGAAGTGTTGCTGATGCCGGGTTGGCATGGAGGATGGTACTATCGGGTGAAAGGAAGAAGATTGGATCTTCTATTGCATTGAAGGTTCGTTTCAGAATCTCATACTCTGATATTCCTGGCTTGTTCGTATCGGTCAATCGGATCCCTCTGGTATGATTATGCATCGGATTTATATCTGATAACCCTTTGGATTGTCAGTCAGTTTGAGATAGTGGTGACAGCAGTCACTCTCCCACGCACCGTTTTTGTGATACGAAGAGGCATGCCCCCGGCGGGTGCAATCACAAGGGTGAAGCGCTCCCCGGGATAGAGTGGTTCTGGCAGGGTGATGAGGAGATCGAATGCCTCGCCTGCATGGAGGATATCATCATCATTTGCCGATCCAAACGGGAGATAGCCATACCGGGAGATGATCGCCCAGTCTCCTGGATTGAGGGGTGATGCTTTCTTCCGGGTGAGGTGCGTCTCAGTGGTGCCGGATATGATACTGATCCGGGTATAATCCATGTCGATCGCCATATCTCCGATGATCGGTGAGATCGATACCTGTATGGCCCCTATTGCATGTTCATCAGTCTTCCGTGGCCTGATATCAAAACCTGATACGGTGCGTGGAATAGAAGAGTAGCCGACCAGATCTCCGGCCAAACGAACCGAGTCCCCGGATTCGCGAACTGCCATTGCGACAAGACCGTGCGGGGTGCCGGTGTGATGGGGGGCAATGATATGGATGAGAACGATGGTCCCTGCCACCCCTGCAAGGATGATGAGAATAACTGAGAGGACGGTGATGGCATCATCCTGCGATCTCTTCGTCATACTGTTTTGTCTCTTCCGAAATTCTTAAGGCTTCTGACATCTGTCTGGATATCTATGGAATATACCGAAGTTGACGGAGAAGACCGGGGGGATCTGGTGCTCTATGCCCTCTCCACCTGCCGCTGGTGTGCGATGACCAAAGAACTCCTTCAGAGCCTGAAGGTGAAGTTTCGGTATGTCTATGCAGATCTCCTCCCTCCAGAAGAGATTGAGGCGGCGATCAATGAAGTTGAGCGATTCAACCCTGCGGGATCGTTTCCGACGCTGGTGATCAATGGAAAAGATGCCATTATCGGGTATAAGGAAGAAGAGATTCGGAGAGTGTTTGGACGATGACATATGATCCTACAGAAGAGGAGATTGACGCTCTAGAACAGGAGCTCACAAAAGATGCTGAGAGTCATGGGTATCATTTGAGCCCTGATCGGGATGCGGTGCGGGCACTTGTCAAAGGGCTGATCGTGAATACCAAAAGGTATGGATATCCTGCCTGCCCCTGCCGCCTCTCCTTTGGAAGGAAAGAGGAGGATCTTGATATCATCTGCCCCTGTGATTACCGGGACTCTGATCTCGATGATTTTGGTGCCTGCTACTGCTCACTCTATGTAACAGAAGCGGTTCGAAGCGGCAGCGAAGAGCTGAGAGCTATCCCGGAACGCCGCCCTCCACGGAGTGAGCGGAAGAAGGCCGGATCGGGGAGTCTGGCGGGTGGTTTTTCTCTGCCGGTCTGGCGCTGCCGGGTCTGTGGTTATCTCTGTGCACGGGAGAAACCGCCCGAGACCTGTCCCATCTGCAAGGTATCAAAAGAGCGTTTTGAACGATTTGCCTGAAATCATGTCCGAATATGAAAAGGCAACATTTGCCGCGGGTTGCTTCTGGGGGGTGGAGGCAGCTTTTGCGGATGTTGCTGGTGTCATCTCGACCCGTGTCGGATATACTGGCGGAAATACCGATAACCCGACCTATGAGGAGGTATGTAGCGGGAGAACCGGACATGCAGAGGCGGTTGAAGTGGTCTTTGATCCGGCTCTTGTCACGTACGATCACCTGTTGATCCGGTTCTGGTCGATTCATGACCCAACGACAAAGGATCGGCAGGGACCGGATATCGGGAGCCAGTACCGATCTGTCATCTTCACCCATTCCAAAGAGCAGGAGGAGAAGGCAAACGCCTCGCGGGAACGTATGGATCGATCCGGGAGGTTTGGAAGGCCGATCGTGACAGAAATTCTTCCTGCCGCTCACTTCTGGCCAGCTGAAGAGTACCACCAGCAGTACTTCAGGAAGCATGGGCATTCCTGCGGGATCGGGTTTTAAGAGCCGATCCCATTCATCTCCTCCTTATCTCTTCTCTCTGCCAAGCTCAGCTGTAGCCCCGGCAAGGATCGCCATTGCAGGGATGACCAGGTAGCGTGAGCCGATCTCAATAAACCACTCCGGACCACCCATCCCAAAGAGAGCGACTATCACCAGGAGATCAAGCGCCCAGTTGATTAAAAGCCAGCTGATGCCGATGGTGATACCGGCAGATAGCCAGTTCGTGCCAGAAGGGAGGCTTCTCAGGTACAGGTAGATGAGGAGTGCACCGACTGCTGCCCCGGAGATGATCATCAGGCTTTTGAAGGCGAATATCCCGATGGTGAGTGTGCCATCCGGACCATACAGGAAGAGGGAGATTCCGAAGGGGATGAGCCAGGTGAGGATACCATAGAGTATGAGGCGGAGGTGTGTCTGCATGGAATCGTGTTTGGAGGGGATCGATAGTGAGGGTTGTGGTCTGGGATTACAGGTATGGAGAGCGATCACCTCTTCGGGATGATGAGGTGTCTTATTTATAACACGTACGTCTCATAAGAGTGTATGGTGGGTGAATAAACGAATATGAAAGAACCCGTTTTACGAGAATTATACCTGAAGAATATCCTCTCATTTGGTCCGGATACCGAACCCATCCCGTTATCTTCACTGAATGTTCTTATTGGACCAAATGGCTCCGGGAAGTCCAATCTTATCGAAGCAATCAGCCTGCTCGCAGCAGCTCCAAAGGATCTCTCTGCTCCGGTCAGGGAGGCAGGTGGTATCCTTGATTGGCTTTGGAAGGGTGCAACAAGCCCGACAGCCACTATTGAAGCAACAGTTTCCCTCTCTGATCACCCCAGGATGCCAATTCGCCATACCATATCATTTCGGGAACACGGACGCCGGTTTGAAGTAACAGCCGAGCGAATCGAGACAAATGAGCCATATTCTGGATATAATGAACCGTACTATTACTATCGGAATGATGCAGGATTTATCCGGCTAAAGGGAAGAGCCAGATCCGAATCGATGCAGGTCTCTGAAGTTGATAGTGGTGATGTGCGCGAGCTTCCCCGTGATACAATAGATCCTGAACGATCAGTTCTCTCTCAGGTAAAAGATCCTTATTACTACCCTGTTCTGACTGCTCTGACACAGTTATATGGCGGATTTCATATCTATCGTGACTGGACGTTTGGACGTTATACTCCTCCACGCCAGCCACAAAAGACCGACCTGCCATCACAATACCTGACTGCTGGTAGTGAAAACCTTGCTCTGATCCTGAATAAACTTGAATTACATGATAAAAACGTAATTCTTGCAGCGCTTAATGCTCTGTATCCCGAGATCGATGATTATCATGTTCAGATTGTAGATGGAGGCGGTGTACAGGTGTACCTGAAAGAAGGATCAATCGACATCCCTGCAACAAGGCTATCGGATGGAACTCTCAGGTACCTCTGTCTCCTTGCTATTCTCTGTCATCCCAATCCCCCACCACTCATCTGTATTGAAGAACCCGAGCTTGGTCTGCATCCTGATGTTCTCCCGACACTTGCGGATTTACTGGTGTCTGCATCAACGAGATGCCAGTTGATCGTGACCACTCATTCAGATATACTGGTTGATGCGCTTACTGATACTCCGGAGTCTGTAATCGTCTGTGAGAAGAGGAATGGGAGTACTCATCTGCAGAGGCTGAAGCATGATGATCTGAAGGACTGGCTTGAACGCTATAGTCTTGGTGACCTCTGGATTAAGGGAGAGATCGGAGGGAAACGCTGGTGAGTGTCAAAATCTATCTTGAAGGGGGAGGTGGGAGGCAGGATTCAAAGGCTCTGAAGATAAAGTGTCAGGAAGGCTTCAATAGATTATTCAGAAAAATGGGTTATTCAGGCAGGATGCCAAGGTTAGTGGCCTGTGGTAGTCGTGATAGCACATATACTGATTTTACAATAGGATTACAAGAGCCCCGTTTGGATTATGTTGCTATACTGATTGATAGCGAAGACCCTGTGCAGAATTCTGAAAAAACCTGGGAACACCTTAAGGGACGTGATGATTGGGATAAGCCTGATTTTTCGGATGACGAGGATGTCCTCCTGATGACTACCTGTATGGAGACGTGGATCACTTCAGATCGTGATACTCTGAAGGAGTATTACAGGAGGCGCGGGACCCTTCAGGAATCTGCTCTTCCACCCCTCTCAGGGATTGAGGGGCGAAATCGCCATGACATACAGGATCAACTGATGCAGGCCACACGAAATACTACCCAACCATATTCAAAGGGCAAAGTGTCTTTTGACTTGGTAGGCGAGCTCAATCCTGAGGTTCTCAAAGATCATCTTGTGGCGTTCCAAAGAATGAAGCGTATTCTGGATGAGAAACTATAGAAATGAGAAAGTGAAATGACCCTCCTTGATCGTATCTTTTCTTTACTCACTCCGGAGCAGGACACCTCGCCCCGCCGGTATCGCACCTGTGATTACTGCGGGAAGGGTTCACTTGGACCTTATACTGATAGTGAGTGGGATGCCCGGGGGCGGATCTGCGAGGAATGCGAGTATGCGGAGATGGCAGACGGGACGCTCTGGTGAAGGGGAGTAGGGATGGTTAATGGTGCTCTCCCTGCACCCACCGCTCTCCGTCTTTTGTATATTCCTTCTTCCAGATCGGCACCCGCTCCTTCAGCCGCTCGATGATGTACTCGCATCCCTCAAATGCTTCCCGCCTGTGGCCCGCCCCGACCAGAATCAGGACGATGTTGTCACCTACCTTCAGATCCCCAATCCTATGGATGATATCAACAGATTTGATCGGAAACTTCGCGAATGCCTCGTCACGGATCGCTTCGAGTTCCTCCACGGCGACCTCCTGGTGTGCCTCAAGCTCGATCCGCTCGATCCCGTCATCCCTGACAACCCCGATGAATGAGACCATTGCACCCATATCGGGGGCTTTTCTCTCTTCAATCAGCCTGTTGATATCAAAGTCTTCCTGGGTAACTGTAACAATCATTCTCTTCAGCCTCCGGCAACCGGTGGATAGAGCGCAATCTCATCGCCATCATTGAGGATTATAGACTCAACCTCGTTGTGATTCACCCGCTTTTTGTTCTGCATCAGGATGATATAGCGGCGCAGGGTGCCGTCATCATCATAGAGTGATGACCTCATATTCGGGTTTTTACGGCAAATCTCCCCAAGCAGTGCTGCGAGTGTTGTTCCCTCAGCCACTTCCACAGTGGTCTCTGATCCGAGTATCTCCCTGAAACGTGCGAATGCTTTGATCGTGATCATCATTTCTTTTCTCCTCCATACGTATTTTTCGTGTGATCGTTTATAATCGAGTATTTCGGAAGAGATCACCTCAATCTGTTATGTGTTTTTTTTTCGAGCAGATAATCAGGTGTATTGATGACAATCCTGCCATACAGAGTATTCACCTGATGGCTGTATCATCATGGTCGAAAAAGTTAACAATTGTGAAGTTCAATAGATCTATGGTGATTCCACTATGAGGGATCGTTTTTGTTGAGAGTAACACAATGAATCAAGGCAATTCCCGGAGTATTCGGCATCTGCCGCCTTCAGCCAAGCTTCTGTATAAGATCCTCGAATCAGGGGAGCAGATGACTCAGAAAGAGCTTGTCGCCAGAACATCGCTCTCCGGGCGAACAATCCGGTATGCAATTAAACGTCTGAAAGAAGAAGGATTCATCGTTGAACGATACTACTTCACCGATGCAAGGCAGAGCCTGTATAGTCTCGATGAGGGTGTCCTTCCGGCATCGACGGCATAAGGAAGCCTTCTCTGTATCAGGATAGTTATTCATCTTTTTTTCATCAAAAAGGGGGCTCTGGTGGTCTGCTCCGGGTCCCTTGATGAACTTGATGTCATGGTTTCCATTACCTGATCGGCATCTCTGGCAGCGGGATGGTGGATGCCGTCATTTTTCTTTCTATTTCGAGTATTTTATCAAGATCTGCCTTTGTAGAAGGACCTTTTGGCACCGCCCTGCAACCGGTCGTTCGCACTATCGATGGGGTGAAGGTCCCGATATCCCGTGCCAGATTCATTATCTCTTCTTTATCAAGCCCGATGAGGGGGCGGTATACCGGGAGGGCAGCTGCATCATTGAGAACGATGAGATTGTCGAGTGTCTGGGATGCAACCTGACCGATAGACTCGCCGGTGACAATCCCTGCTGCTCCAACATTCCGTGCGACAGCTTCTGCTATCCTGTACATCCTTCGTTTACAGAATAAACAGGTATATTTCTCATTCCAACCCTCGATCAACTCTTTCTTTGCGGACGCAAGATATCCGTCGGATATGACAATAAGCTCGATATCGGGCTGGTATGGTCGAAGAGCCTCGATTACTTTTCGGGCCCGTGCCAGTGTCGTCTCATCCAGAAATTGATCAAGTGCGACATAGATCGGGATAATCCGGCACCCTCTCTTCATCATCATCCAGGATGCAACAGGCGAGTCTATACCGCCCGATACGAGTGCCACAAGGGATCCGGCTGTTCCGAGGGGAAGACCACCCGGACCTTTTAGAATGGTATCATATATGTAACACTGTTCTCCCCGTATCTCAATGAACAGCTCTTTATCAGGATTGCTCAGATCAACCCTCAGATGGGGATACTTTGCAAGAACAAGGCTGCCGGTATGAGCTGCCATCTGTTGGGATGTGAAGGAATGATTGCCGACACGTTTCAGCCGAATCGCAAATGATTCCACCGTTTCCAGCCCTTTCTCTCTACAGAAATCAAGAAGCCCTCTCTCCAGATCGGCCAGGAGAAATGTCTCCACCTTTGAGAACGAAACGATCCCAAACACTTTGGAGAGGATATCCGGATCTATCCCGCCGGTAAGCCAGATACGCCCCCGTTCGTGTTTCACGCCAATATCGGGAAGGACTCTTCTGATATTGGAGATCAGAATCTTCTCCCAGCGTTTTCTTACCGGATCTGATTTGAGAAATATCTCAGAATACCTGATCAACCATTCTGTTGCCATGCTTTCATCTCACAATAATGTTTAGAAAAATGAGTTTGAATGTGAATCAGGAGTGAATCCATCACACTGTGACTTTTTCCAGTGCCTGATTGAGGTCAAAGATGATATCTTCGATATCCTCGGTTCCAATTGCAAGCCTGATGTAATCCGGAGTGACGCCGGTTGTTTTCTGCTCCTCTTCGGTGAGCTGCTGGTGGGTGGTTGTTGCCGGATGAATCACCAGACTCTTTGAATCTCCGATGTTTGCAAGATGCGAGAAGAGTTGCAGAGACTCAATGACAGTGCGTCCGGCAACAACACCTCCCTTCACACCGAATCCGACAAGGGGACCGAAATTTCCATTCAGATATTTCGTAGCCTTTTTGTGGCTTTCATGATTCGGTAGTCCCGGATAATTGACCCAGGCAACTTTTGGATGCCGCTTGAGAAACTCAGCAACAGCCTGTGCATTCTTTCCGTGCCGCTCAACCCGGAGATGGAGTGTCTCAAGGCCGATTAAGAAGAGCCATGCATTGAATGGAGAAAGTGCAGCACCGGTATCCCTGAGGAGCTGAAGCCTGAGTTTGAAGGCGACTGCAACATTACCCAGTCCCGGGAAGTTCCCAAAGGTATCCCAGTACTTCACCCCGTGATAGCTTGGGTCAGGTTCGGTAAACTCCGGGAACTTCCCGCGGCTCCAGTCGAATCTGCCTGAATCGACAACAACCCCACCGAGCGAGTTTCCATGGCCGCCGATGTACTTCGTGGCAGAGAGGACAACAATGTCTGCCCCATGGTCGATTGGACGGACAAGTCCGACTGCTGTTGTGTTGTCAACGACTAACGGTATCTCATGCTCATGAGCTATTGCTGCAAGCTTTTCGAAGTCGGGGATATCGAGTTTCGGATTCCCGATCGTCTCTGCATAGATGGCACGGGTCTTGTCGGTAACTGCTCTTCGAAATGCCTCCGGGTCGGTTGAGTCGACAAATATGACTTTTCTCCCGAATTTCGGGAAGGTATAATTGAAGAGCTGATAGGTGCCACCATAGAGATTATCTGCTGAGACGATCTCATCTCCAGGCTGTGTAATGGTCAGGAGGGCATTGGTGATTGCTGCCATTCCCGAGGCGAATGCAAGGGCAGCTGTCCCACCCTCGATTGTTGCAATTCTCTTTTCGAAGACATCGGTGGTTGGATTCATCAACCGTGTATAGATATTTCCAAGCTCTTTGAGCCCGAAGAGATTTGCTGCATGTTCAGTATCCCGGAAGACATACGATGTCGTCTGGTAGAGCGGAACAGTTCTTGATCCGGTTGTCGGATCTGGTTCCTGCCCCGCATGGAGTGCCTGTGTTCCCAGTTTGTATGATTTCTCTGTCATGATGATCGTCTCATTCTGTTATCGGTAATTCGTATTTCTCTGCAATTTCGATGAATACTTCTGCGAGGTATCGCACCTGCTTCTCTGAAAGGCCGTAGGTGTTCAGCTTCCAGGTTCGTGTGGCACCTGCAAATTCACCGATGATTCCCTTCGATGATAACTCGTCACTGAGGAAGAATCCCCGGCGTTTATGGGTCTTTGCGATGGTATCAAAGCTCCCTGTTGTATCCACTTTTGTAAGGGTATGCTTCCGTGGGTACTCGGAGAGAACCCGACTTCCGGAGATCGAGAGGAGTTTATCGATGAAGTAGTTCGATCGCTTCACTTCCTCATCCCAGTGGAGTGTCCGTTCCTTCACCGTCGGGAAGGACGCCATCATCGAAAGGAGCGTCCCACCCATCAGTGTGCACCCGAGCATCTGAACCTCTTTGATCCCAAACTTCCTCTTCGTCAGGTCCCCTGTCATTGCAGTGGTATTCAGGACCTTCTCTCCCCATTCATCATTTGCGGCAAGTAATCCGGATGGAGCAACCGATGCCATGCTCTTGTGGCCGGAGCCGACGACGAAATCAACGCCAAGCGATTTCCCATCCACCGGCATGATACCGACGGTGTAGGCGCCATTATAGAGGATCGGGATGTCGTACTGGTGGGCGACCTTTGCAATACCAGCGATGTCATGAACATTTGCATTCTGGTAGTCGACATGATCCATCATCACAAGGGAGGGAGTCTTCCCTGTCTCGCGGATCACATCTTCAATCTTCACCGCAGTTGCTTCAGGGGTGACGAGATTCTTATCATTGAGTGGCACCTCTCTTACGACCCCGCCTGCCCCCTCGACGGCGAGGAACTCGGTGTAGTGAGCCAGAGCAGAGACGATGACACTGTCTCCTTTTGCAACAAGGCTCTGGGCGACCGCCTGGAATCCCCTTCTTGCTCCCGGCACCACACGGGCAATATCCATATTGACATACGATGCAAGGTCAGCATGGAACTCAGCAATCCCTGGTTTTGTGATCTTGTCGAGACGGAAGGGTTTTCGGCAGGCGTCACAGGTCGAGTAGCCGTCACCGTAGGCGGCTATTGCCTTCCTTGCCTCCGGAGTCAGCCGTCCTGCTGCCTGAATCGGCTGGATGTTGATGAACTCTTCTTCCCGTGAACGGATGTCAAGGGTTCCGGCAATCTTTGTGATCCGTGCTGTGCCGGTATCTCCCTCCAGCTCTGAGATGATCGCCTTCAGTTCCGCGATCTTCTCATCAAATGCCGTCTCTTCCATCGTGTCAAGACCTGTGGGAATCGATCCGCGATAGATCTCCCGCATATCCTCAAGTGTGAAGATCGCCTCGAATAACTTCTGTACTCTGATACTCATGATCACTCCCAAGATGTGTACTATGTAATTAAACCATCTGTTCGAATCTGATGTCGGATGCTACCCTCCTACAATTCAGATAGTGAATTCACAATTGTGAAATCCTATCTAAAATCTACTGATAAATATTTATATCTTCTTCAAGCGGCGAAATCATCCTGTTTTCCAGTTTAGGCTCCGGTTTCTATCGGTCGGATTCGGAGGTATCGGGTAGTTTCTGTTATTTTCAGGTAATTTCCTGTATTATTTAAGTACGCCATTCATCAGAAGTCTGGATTGATGAAGTAGACGTTACTCATTGGGAATAACAGAAAGAAAAGGAATTATTGTATTGGAAAGGTTGGAGCAATTCTCTGGCATGAGATGGGATTCGTACCAATGGAAATGAAGGAAGATGCGAATTCCCGACAATAGTCGCCGGATGTACGAACCCCACATTCAATACATTTCCTTTCACCCCGACGCGGGAGTTTATACGATCCGGTACCTCTGATCCCTGGCACCTCATTACTCATAGTCTTCTGTATCATCATTTGAGGTTCACTCCTGTGAACACTGTCTTTATTCACCCCATTTGTATTTATAGTGGGTGAAAAGCATGAATTTTGCCGCAAAATCACTGCCAGCAAAGGAATATTTTCCGTTGCCACCTCTGGCATTATTTGCCGCATCTATTAAAAAAAACGAATTCAAAAGCCAATAGTTGCTGATTAATCAGCATATATGAGTTTTTTTCACGTAATTGATAGTGGTGATCATATGGTAAAAACCAGAACAATTCAGATGAACAGGCCATTGAGCAATACAATACAGAATGCGGGTCAGAAACATCACCACAGCATCGTCTCTTCCATTAGAGCGGTATTGGTATACACAATCCCTCTTCAGGAGGTGAAGAGATCTCTCTGAATCTCCATCAAATGGAGAAATAGAGAGAACAGACATATGGCAGATCATGCCAGACGAACCCGGATTTCCAATTGGTGAAACGGTGTCGGATGAAAGATCTGTACAAAAGGAGATGGTGGTTATGGCAGCAATCAGTCTACAGAATATCGGGATGATCTATGGGAATAACGGATCCAGATGCATTGCTCTTCAAAATGTCAATCTCACCATCCACGACGGTGAGTTTGTCTCATTGATCGGCCCGTCCGGATGCGGTAAGAGTACTATCATCGATATACTGGCAGGGTTGAAGATGCCGGCTGAAGGTGTTGTACTTATTGATGAGAGTCAGATAGGCGGTCCCGGCCCTGATCGGGGAACGGTCTTTCAGGATTACTCCCTTTTCCCCTGGATGACAAGTTTTGAGAATATCTGCTTTGCTATTGAACAGACGAGGGAGGAGCTTGAACCGATTGAAGTGAAAGATCGGGCAATGAAGTATCTCAGCCTCATCGGTCTTGAACGATTCAGGGATGCATATCCAAATACACTATCCGGTGGGATGCGCCAGCGTGTCTCAATTGCCAGGATGTTCTCAATGAATCCCGTGGTTTTCCTGATGGATGAGCCATTTGGAGCTCTCGATTCTCTAAACCGGATCTACATGCAGGATGTTCTCCTCCGCTTATGGCTGGAGGGAAATGACAGGAAGACAGTTGTCTTTGTGACACATGATATCGACGAGGCGCTCCTCCTCTCTGATCGCATTGCGGTGATGACACCTTCACCTGGGCAGATAAAAGAGGTGGTTGACGTACCTTTTGAACGCCCAAGAAATAGAAAGGATCTTGCAGAAAGCCAGGAATATATTGCACTCCGATCCCGTATTCTCTCGGTTCTCTATAGCGAGATGATTGGAGAGATTGAGAGACAGGAGCAGGGAGTACGTGGATTATTATGAATCGAGGTCTTAGGATAGAGACTGGAGTTGTCCTTTCCTTTATCCTTGCAACATTATTCCTTGCACTTTTTGTGCCGGATGCACCGTCTCAGGCTGTAACTGATAAAGGTCCCCTTTCAGCCCTTCTTATCTTCCTTATGGCGGCATTTGGAGCGGAGCGGCTCCTCCATAAGACAAATGCGCGGGCGAGTACAGATATATTTCTCGTAATCGCCACCATCATTCTCTTATGGGAGATCCTTCTCTCCAAACTCGCTCTACTTGATCCCTTCCTCTTCCCAGGTCCGGCAAAGGTCTTTCTCGTCTTTCAAAATAATGGGGCTGAGATGCTGAGTGGAGCAGTCAGTTCTCTTGGTATACTCTCTATCGGATATCTTCTCGCTCTGGCAACTGCAATTCCGCTTGGGTTACTGATTGGGTGGAGGAAACGGCTCTTTGATGTGAGCTATCCGATTGCAAAGGCTGTCTCTCCGATTCCACCGACGGTATACCTTCCTTATGCAATTGTGCTGCTCCCGACATTTACTGCATCATCAATCTTTATGATCTTCATCGGTGCATTCTGGCCGATCCTGGTCGGATCAATTTACGGGGTGTTTTCGATTGATCTTCGGTTGATTAACTCTGCAAGGACGCTCGGTCTCTCTGAGTTTACTATGATCAGGAGGATTCTTCTTCCCGCAGCGATGCCGACAATCTTCTCAGGAGCATTAATTGCACTCATCATCTCCTTTATAACTCTCACGGTTGCCGAGATGATAGCAGCAACATCCGGTCTTGGGTGGTATATCCAGTATCATCACCAGTTTGCCAACTATGATAAAGTGATTGCTGGAATGATTCTCATTACAGTTGTTGTGGTTCTGATTATGTTCGTCTTTGATCATATACAGGAACACGCACTCCGATGGCGTCAGAAACCTGAGTGAGAGGATACGATTAACTATAATTGCATGAGAAATATACTATCAGTGTTGATTCACAATTGTGAAGATCCCGGATTACTGGATAAGAACATGAAATCAGAAGATGGTTATTTTCGAAATACTGGAAGTTATCGGATTCAGATTGACACAGAGGGAAAAGGTCATATCAGGATCATTAAAAGGGTCAACTTCAGGACAATCCTCATAATAATCAGGGATTTGTACCTGGAACTTAAAAAAAATCCTGATAGACAACCCCATATCATAATCTATATTTCACCCTCCCTCTCTTCGGAGATGTCATTACATATGAGGGACTTCCTTGACTTTGCCTCCTCCTGTATCGATGGAGATTTTGAACTGGCAATCATTGAGTAGAGGATCAAATTGCCGGTATTACCCAACTATTGGAATTATTTGGCGATATTTGCTGAAATATTGATATATTTACCTTTTCCTGCCAGAATAGATACGGGCAAGCCACCGAAGAGGCATATGGCTGCATCATGGGAAAGGATACCTCATCCAGATCTCATGATCATGATCGTATGCTGAATGTGGTATGCCATCAAAGGAGAAAACCATGAAATTACGATATATTTATATGATCACGCTTGTTGCCTTTCTCGTACTTGGTGTGATCCTCACAGCAGGATGTACCGGCGTCAGCGATTTACAATCAGATACACAGGATCCGGACAAAACAGGCACACCCCAGACCGGGATAAAAAATCTCAGGGTTGGATATCTGCCAACGAATGGCCATGCCCTCATCTTCATTGCTCAGGAAGAAGGATTCTTTAAGGAGCAGGGACTCGATGTGGAACTCTACCAGTTCCAGAACAGTGCCGAAGGAGCTAATGCCATAATAGCAAAAAAGATTGATGCAGGTGGCTTTGGCCCATCATCACTTGTGTATGCATCCAGAGGATCACCCGTTACAGTCTTCAGCGGGTTGATGGGGGAGGGTGCCGGTCTGGTTGCCCTTCCTGAGAATGCAAAAGATTTCACTGAGATATCGAGCTTTGTCGGAAAAAATGTTGCAACTGTCAGAATGTCATCTGGAGATATCCATTTCAGAGGGGCATTTGAAGCTGCAGGATATGATCTGAAAAAGGATGTCACTATCCATGAGCTCGCGTCACCATCTGCGGTGATGGACGCGGTAAAGTCGAAGAAGGTTGATGCTGGTGTTGTATGGACTCCTTACATGGAGATGGCAGAAGAACAGGGGCTCACTGTAGTCTTCTATACCTCAGAAAAGTACCCAAAGCACCCATGTTGCCGGGTTGCTGCTCTCACTGAGAGTATCGAAACTGATCGTGATCTCTACATCAGGATGGAGAAGGCTCTCATTCAGGCATACCGGTTTGCTCAGGTGAATCCTGAAGGGGCCATTGATGCTGTCCATAAATATGTCAAGATAGACAGGGAAGTACTGAAGAAGGCGATGGAAAGTCCACACACATACATATCTCCTGATCCGAATCTGAATGGAATCGTCAAGACATACGATCTCCTTCAGACGGTCGGGTACATCGAAACTGATGTTGATATACGGAACCATGTCGACACCTCCATCTACAAACAGGCTCTCGATGAACTGACAAACCAGAATCCGGATGATCCGGTATACAAACAACTTCAGGCAGACTATACAGTGCTTGATAAGTAAAGGAGACGATCTGAACCCCCTTCATGGGGTTCTCATTTTTAACAAAATAGGGTTTATTTTATCGTTTGTACATGTTGTTTTGCATTTATCTGATAAAGATAGCTTCACTCGTACGATATACCCTCTCATAATTCATAAGAAGGTGTCGGATATGAAAGAAAAGAAATATTGGGACAAAACAATCGAGACACTTCCCCGGAGGGAACTTGAAGAATACCAGCTTAAGTTGCTGAAGAGTGAACTGGCGTTTGCAAAGAGTAACTCTGCATATTATAAGCGTACTCTTCCAAAGAAGAACCTGAGATCATTAGATGATATTCAGAGTCTCCCCTTTACGAATAAACAAATTATAAGGGAGCAACAACAGGCATCTCCCCCCTTTGGTGATATGGTTGCAGTACCTGAGCAGGATATTGTCTATATTTCTGCCTCCAGCGGTTCAACGGGAGTTCCTACAGCCTCACCCTTCACAGCAGGAGATTTTGAAGACTATATCGACTGTCAGGCCCGACTCTTCTGGAGGAGCGGTATGAGGGCAACTGACCGGTATATCCATTCATTGAACTTCTCCCTCTTCATTGGAGGGCCATGTGTTCTTGGAGCACAGAAGCTTGGTGCGCTCAGTATCCATGCCGGAACGATCCCATCCGAGCGACTTCTGAATTATATAAAACAATTTCAACCAGGATGGATCTGGACGACGCCATCATATGCATGGTATCTCGGTGAGACAGCAAAAACAGCAGGTATCGATCCTGCAACAGATCTGAGCATTCGAAAGATCATCGTCTCCGGAGAACCCGGAGGAGCGATCCCGGAGACAAGAAAAGCGATCGAATCTCTCTGGAATGCGGATCTGTATGAGTACTACGGGCTCTCGGATATTTTCGGAGCATGTGCCGGATCCTGTGAGGAGAAGTCGGGAATTCACATCGAAGAAGATCATATGCTCGTTGAGGTCATTGATCCAAAGACCGGGGAACCGGTGGATGAAGGGGAGCGGGGAGAACTTGTTCTCACGACACTAAAGAAACGGGCACGCCCTCTTATCAGATTCAGAACAGGCGATATCGTCACCTACACCAATGAGCTATGTGGCTGTGGGCGCACCCATAAACGTCTCCATGGCATTCATGGCCGGACAGATGATATGCTCATCATCAAGGGTGTGAATATCTTTCCAAGCGATGTGGAGGCAGTGGTCCGTGGGATGGATAACCTGACAGGAGAGTATCGGCTCATTGTTGACCAGATGAACCATCTTGACCATCTGACGATCGAGGTCGAACATACCGGAAATAATCCATCATCCCTCTCTAATCAACTCGGATCGGCGATACAGGCACGTCTTGGAGTTAAAGCAGATGTTATGATCCATCCTCCAAATACGCTTCCCCGTGAGACGCATAAGGCAAAACGGATCGTTGACAACCGGAGTTCTGTTTGGGAATGAGGGGTTTGCGGCAACACCTGCCTCATTTTATACAGAATATACGGAGATATAACAAATCTTGCTTAATTCCAACGCTATTTAGAATTTTACGATGAAGATTAGGAGGTATCTATGAAAAAGCGAATTATCGACTGCAGTACATGCAGAAGACAGGCCTGCTGGAGCGATGAACCTGATGCAGGCCCATCGTACTGCCCGACAAAAACCCAGACGACGGCGATCAAAAAAGCACTGGATCTCTACCGAAATGATCCTGATGTTGGAAAGATGGCTGTAGCGGCAGCCAGGACTGAAGGCCGGAGTTATATGAAATGGACTCGTGTTGAAGACACTATCGACTTTGCACGCAATATGGGATACAAAAAGCTCGGTATCGCCACCTGCATTGGTATGATGGCAGAGGATCGGATACTTCGTGAGATTCTTGCAGCGCATGGGTTTGATGTTATCAGTGTCTGCTGTAAATGCGGTGCCATTCCCAAAGAGGAGATCGGTCTACTCGACAAGGAAAAGGCCAAACCAGGCACATTTGAGCCGATATGCAACCCTGTTGCACAGGCTGCGATCCTTGATGAGGCAGGAACAGACCTGAATATTCTGCTCGGTCTCTGTGTCGGGCATGACACCCTCTTCACGATGCACTCGAAGGCACCAGTCACCACTCTGGTTGCAAAAGATCGTATCACAGGACATAATCCAAATGCAGTGCTTCATGGCACGAGTTTCTACTATAAGAGGTTGTTATCTCCATGAATGAAAAGAAAAGGATCATCTCCGCCATACTTGGCGGCAGGGTCGATCGGATCCCGGCATGGCTTCCGGTTGTCGGCGTCACCGTATCGATGATGGAGAAGGCAGAGGCTGCGTGGCCGGCTGCTCATTGGGATGCAGAACTGATGGCAAAACTTGCGGCGATGCCATGGGAGCTCACCCGCCTCCCCTCGATCACGGTTCCGTTTTGTCTCTCCCTTGAAGCAGAGGCTCTTGGATGTCAGATTGATCGTGGAACAGTGAATCGGACGCCTTCGGTGAAGAAACCGGCGTTTTCCAGCCCCGAAGAGTTCGATATGCCGGAAAAACTCCTTGAAACCGGAAGAATTCCGGTTGTCCTTCGTGCCATTGAGCTCTTACAGGAACAGCTTGGAGATGTCGTTCCGGTCAATGCAAAAACAACCGGAGGATTCACCATCGCAGGACATGTATTTGGGGTGAGTAACTTCATCTCATGGATAAAGACAGATCCAAAACGCGCCCATGAAGCAGTCAGGGTAGTGAGCGAAGTGAGCTATGAGCTTATCAGGGCGTTTGAAGATCATGGAGCCGACATCATCAGCGTCTCAGATCCCACCTCTTCAGGAGATCTGATCAGTGGTGAACAGTACCGCGATTTTGTCCTCCCCCACCACCAGCAAGCGGCAAGGACAGCTAAAAAACCCTCGGTCCTTCATATCTGTGGGAACACCATCGATCTCTTGCCCTATATCCGGGAATCGGGTTTTGATGCCTATTCGTTTGAGGAGAAGATCGATGTTCTGGCCACAAAGAAGATCCTTGGAGATGGGATCTCTCTCGTCGGAAATGTTGCTCCGGTAGCAACGATGCTTCAGGGAACACCCGAGATGGTGACGGCGGAAGCCATTTCCGCAATGAGGAATGGAATTGATCTCCTCTCATCAGGTTGCACACTCTCTCCGGCAACACCCCTTGAGAATATCCGTGCCCTCGCAGAAGCTCCGGAGAAGTACCGGCTACCAGAAGATCCAGAAGATCTCCTGCGTGAATTCATCCGTGGTATCTCGGAAGGGGTGAGAGAATGAAGCCCTTTACACTCGGTCTTAAGATTGGCACACTCTTCAGAGACGATCCATCATTAGTCTTTCGAGTAATCAATGGTACGCAGATATCCGATGAAGCAGCACCAGAAGAGGATTTGAGAGAGATCGACAATCTACCTCAGAATGAACCCTTCCGCTCAATTGCAGAGGCCGTCGTTGATGGAGATGTCCAGAGAGCAGAAAAACTCTCTGCTGAAGCAGTAAAGAGTGGTATTGATCCCCTTGACATAGCACTAGGAGGGCTTCTGAAAGGGATGGATCGGATCTCTGATCTCTATAACCAGAGACGGATCTTTGTTCCAGAGGTCCTGCTCGCCGCCCGTGCACTTGAAGCTGGCCTGAGCGGATCAGGGGGATCAAAGGAGTCTTTTGGAAAGAAGGGTTCTGTTCTCCTTCATACGGCAGAAGGTGATCTTCATGACATCGGAAAGAATATAATCGGAGCAATTGTTGAGGCAAACGGATATCGGGTGATCGATCTCGGAACTTCTGTAGATGCTGCAACCATTATTGAAGGGATCCAGAAGCATCACCCTGTTGCTGTGATCGGATCATCGCTGATGACATCAACCAGGGGTGCGTTTATAAAAACAGCTGAGGAGATGAAGAGGAATGGAATTGGTATCCCCTTGATTGTTGGTGGTGGTGCTTGTGATGATGGATTTATCAGAGGATGGGACGGGATGCGGTATGCACGTGATCCGAGCGCACTTGTCTCACTCCTCGACAGCATGCGGTGATATCACCGCACCTTTTTTACATGTGTCTTCCAAAGCCGATTCCGGTATCCTCGCATTTGAGACAGGATCCTCCTTTGCATCGCCGTAGATCGATCTCAAAACCATTCCCTTTTGCTTTGATGGCATGAGCCGGGCATCCTGCCTCATAATCAATACCCTCTTTCCCTCTCCCTGTAAGATGGTATGAAAGTTCAAGTGAAAGGAAATCTGCCGGTGTCCATCTTTTATCGACCCTCTCAATACGTGGTATCGATGATGGTTTGTTCATATGACGTGGTGCTCCTTCTGACCAGTATGCGAGTTCCCGGATAAATGCATCCTTAAATGCAGTATCTCTCGAGAAGGAGAGATGAAATGCTCTGTCTGCAATAGCCTGGAGTTCATTGAGATCCACCTTGCCACATGCAAGATCACAGGCCATCTCAAGTGAGGTGTTTCCATGACGGACAATCTTCTCTGCTCCACCTGGAATGAGGCCGAGACTCCGTGCACTGAGAGGATCCATATGATACCCTCCGGTACCGGAGATATGAAAGGTGGTGATCTCGTCAGGTGATACGCCTGCATGAGCGGCAAGTGCCAGATGCCCGGCCCGGATTGCACCGATGGCCTTGCCCGCTTCGAGGAGATCGTCCTCTCCAAGTGAGATCCCTCCAGTCGGCTTCATCCTCCCGCCAGGTGCAAGGATTCTGGGTGGATCGATGAGGCCAGCCTCAAATCCAAGGGATATAAGGGCGATAAGTCCGGTTCCGGTGATCCCAACAGCATCTGCCACTCCTCTCCTCAGTGGAGATCCGGTCCGGAGATCGAAGGTATCTCCATCGCATAGTTCCATCCTGTCGTTCAGTATCTTCAGTCTCCAGCCCCGGTCGTACCCGACTCCTGCAATCGCTCCGGGACCCGCAACCATTCCATGACGGATATGCCGGCCTTCGAGAGCCGGGCCCGCAGCAGCAGATCCGACAGTTATCTGATCATCAACAATGATGCCCATCTCAGCATTTGTTCCATAATCTGTTATCATAACCGGCCCTTCATCATGGTTCAATGCCCGGTAAAGAAGGGCGACGGCATCGGCACCCACCTCCGACTTAATTGCAGGTGGAATGATGACATCACAGGAGAGATCAAGACCGATCATCTCAGAATCAATGATAGTACCCCTGCGATCCGGGGGTTTGATATCCTGCCCTACTGATAAACTTCCCGGGAAGAGGAGATCGTCTGTTGTGGTGCCACACAAAAAGGAGAGCTGAACGGGATTTCCAGAGAACGCAATGACTACGGGGTCTTTAGAAAGATCGAGGCGTTCGATGAGTCTGTTGATCGTAGTCACCATGATCTGATGAGCAGTTTCATGACCAAACCTGGAAGCGTAGATCATCTGATCGATAACATTTCCACCAGGGATGGGGTGGCACCCCGTCCAAATGCCGGAGAGTGCTTTATCTGCTTCAATATCAAGAGATACTCCCCGGATACCGCTGGTTCCAATGTCAAATGCAATCCCGGTCTTCGTCATCGTTGCCTGTACTTTTTCACAAGGAAGAATAATGGTGGCAATTCCGGCAATATTTGCAGATCGATGTTCAGCACCCCTCTGACTCAGGAGGGGAGCCCCTGTGCAATATGCGCTCATAGAATAAATTCGTATGTAAAATATGCTTGATAATCATATATGTTAATATTACAAAATCTCAAAAAAACCTGATATGGTGTTCTATACTCATTTTAATTCCAATATATGATTTGATCTCTTATAGGGGCTATTTTCTGGAAATTGCGGATCGACCGAAATAGTTAACAATTGTGAACTCTAATCTTTGTATGGTGATCCACTATGAGGGATCGTTTTTGTCGAAAGAACAACAGTAAATGAGAAGAGAGGAGGGGTTATAAGCCACCTCCCACCATCGGCGAAGCTCGTGTACAAAGTACTAGAAACAGGAAACCTGATGACCCAGAAGGATCTCATTCAGGAGACCGCACTTCCGGCGCGAACTGTGCGGTATGCCCTGAACAGGCTGAAAGACGAGAAAATCCTCGTCGAGAGGCATTACTTTATTGATGCCCGGCAGAGCCTGTATGGGTTACATCAACCAACACGTGAGGTGATCACTGCGTGATGCGACCACCGATGAGTGAAATCAGATTCCTGCCATATTCTTTACCTCCCTGTCCCTCAACGGGGTCAACCATGTTCATTTTTTAGGGTCTTCCTCTTCTGATGAAGACTTCGTTTTTTTGTGGATTCTCATTTTTAGTCCTGCATTCCTGAAAGCATCAGGTAATTTCCTTCTCTTTTCTTTACCTGCACATTTCCAACCAGGAAAGGATACCTCTCACTCTTGCGGTTTTAATTCCATTACATATCACTAATACGTATCTCTACAATGTCACATTAGCCCAGCATAATCCTATCCCCACCCCTTGAAATCACCCTATGAATCAGAGACAAGCAATGTGATTGTTTGAATGAGCTTTCATTTCCCCACAGAGTGGTTAAACCCCCTCAATGCCACCCTCTCGAAAAGGCTATCCGCTCCAAAAACCTACAATAGATCGGAGCCCGGAGCTAACATTATATGTTGACACACACAATCCTGGCTCCAATGCCATTCTCAGGTTAAAGTCCGTTTTTTCTTCTTCATTTTACATTTACGCGAGTTCCTCCTGTTCTTTTCGTTCATCAGAATAGTCTTGGCAACATTCAGTGCATCCTGCACTTTCAACGGAATAAGAAACTTGATGATCCTCACGATATCGTGCAGAGTGAGCCTCTTTCTCACCGATCTAGTCCGTATAAGCTCCTGAGTGATCCAGAGCATTGCCAGGAGAACCAGTGCCATGTGATGGTGCCACGCATTCCAGCTTCTCACCTGATACTCATTCATCCCGGCGAGTTGATTTGCATCCTGGAACGAACGCTCGATCCAGAACCGTTGACTCTGCATATGTGCAAGACGTGACCATGTGGTGTTCTCGGGCGCATTGCAGAACGAGTATTTGACATCTGAATCATCCAGCTCCTTTCGAATCAGGAGCCAGACGGGGATGGGTTGGGATACATCCTTATCGATCCTCCATACTCTGAGGGCACAAAACTTGACTTCAAGGAAACCGTCCATTGATTCCCGAATTCGTATCGTTCTCCATTTGTCAATGTTTTTCGCAATGGAGTCCACACGAATGGATTGAGTATTCACCACTTGTGTGTGGACTGGTAGTCTTCCCCTTGTACCCTTTCTCTGGGGTATCTGGTACTCAGGAGCTTCACAATACACTCGTGTATCAGAACCAACATCGGCAACATAGATCAGATTCTCCTTCTCCAAACGTGTCAGCAGCCAGGGATGGTTGCCATAGAATCCATCCATGGCAATATGAGTAAACGGAATCTTTGCCCTCTTCGCTTCACCGATCATTTCGTATGCAAGCTCGGCTTTCGTCTTGAATACCTGGTAGTCTTTTGGGATTCCTGCCGCATCACATCGAAAAGGATCATCGATCCACTCGGCTGGCAGATACAGCCGATAGTTCAGTAACAATCGACGATCGCCTTTGGTATAGGCCATAAAAACGCCGACCTGACAGTTATCGACTTTTCCCATATTCCCACAATATTGGCGATTGACACCAACCGAGTGCTTTCCTGCTTTCGGATTCCCGCACTCATCGATCACCAGGGCCCCCTTTTTCCCGATGGTTCGCCATCCCCTCTCCGTGATCCAGGTAGTAAGGTCCCTATGATCCCATGGAGATTGAGAGATAAAGTGGCTGAATGCCTGATTGTTCATTGAACTGCAATACGTGGCAATCGAGGTCAATGTCCGCTGTGAGGGAGCGGTCACAAGACCCACCACATAGTCGAATGCGGTCTTCCACTTGTTGTGGGTTTTCGTAGAAAAGCAATTTCTGAGTTGCGCTTGTTCAAAGAAGTGATTGAGATGAGGTACGTGAGAAACTATGTGTTCCTTAAGCGTTTCAACACCTGAGTCAAATAATTCGTTGACACAAACAATATAATTTCATTCATTATATAAAGATCTTACTATTTGATCTCAACAGAATCTATTTGAAACTTGACATTGTAGAGGTATTTGCATGCAATTTTACCAGATCAGAATACTACCGGTAACTCTTGCACTAAATGCCTCACATATTGTTCATATTGGGCATTTATCGCCAATTAACCCGTTTTTATGCCCTATGCCATCAATCTCTTATGAGTAGAAGGAGGTTATATGACAAAATCCAGAAACATTGCCATCTATGGTAAAGGCGGTATTGGAAAGTCGACGACAACGTCAAACATAAGCGCCGCACTTGCAGATATGGGAAAACGTGTCATCCAGATCGGATGTGATCCAAAGAGTGACTCTACAAACAATCTTCGTGGGGGGAAATCCATTCCAACGGTTCTTGATGCGATCAGGAGCGGTAGGAAGGTTGAAGTTGACGATATCGTCTATGAAGGCTTTGGCGGCGTCCTTTGTATTGAAGCTGGCGGGCCTGAGCCGGGTGTCGGCTGTGCCGGGCGCGGGATCATCGCTGCGATAGAACTTCTCAAACAGAAGAAGATCTTCGAACAGTTTAATCCTGATGTGGTAATGTATGACGTACTTGGAGATGTTGTATGCGGTGGTTTTTCGGTCCCGATTCGTGAAGGGGTCGCAGAACAGGTCTACACAGTAACATCAGCAGATTTCATGGCCATATACGCTGCGAACAACCTCTTCAAGGGGATAAAAAAGTATGCAAACAACGGAGGGGCGCTTTTCTCCGGTATTATTGCGAATTCCGTCATTTTACCTGTTCAAAAGGAGATTATTAATGACTTCGCCGGAAGAACAGAGACAACCATTGCCGGGTATGTTCCTCGTTCGGAGACGATCACCCGGAGTGAACTGAGAGGACAGACTGCTGTTGAATATGATCCGGAGTCTGAACAGGCTGAGGTGTATCGAAATCTTGCCAGAACATTGCTGACAAATGAGAAGAGGTATGTTCCAAAACCTCTTGATGCAGAAGAGCTGAAAGGGTGGGCAGAATCATGGTCTGATACCCTTCTCGAAAGAAAAGAGGAGGAGATGGGAGTGAGTATTCCATCTCCGGCAGTAACCTCGCCATAATTGAATAAAAAGAGAAAAATGGTGAGAAACTATGGTATTTGTGACGAGAGAAGAGGCGGAATCGGACCTTTATGAGAAGATGATCGATCTCTCCCAGACAACCTGCCCAAATCGTGAACAACGGGCAAATGGGATAAACATCTTCTATGGGAAGGCAAGCGAACTGATTGGTAAAGCCAGATCTGGCTGCCTAAAAAACCATGAACGTGGATTTGCACAGTCATCAGGCTGTACATTAAACTTTTACCTCTCGGTTCGTGTTGGTACCATACGGGATGCAGTAACCATATTTCATGCACCAGTTGGATGCTCATCATCTGCACTTGGGTACAGGGAGCTGTTCCGGGGAGTGCCAGTTGAGATGGGGAGGCCTGCTGAATATGATCTCCACTGGATGACCACAAATCTTCGTGAGAAAGATGTCGTCTATGGAGCAGGAGATAAACTGAAAAAAGCAATTTATGAGGCTCAAAAAAGGTATGATCCAAAAGCCATCTTTATCCTCACCTCCTGCACAACCGGGATCATAGGAGAGGATATTGAAGGAGCAGTTTCTGATGTCCAGCCGCATATCGATGCACGAATTGTCCCGATTCATTGTGAGGGAGTCCGGTCGAGACTTGTCCAGACAGGGTATGATGCATTCTGGCATGCAATCCTGAAGTACCTTGTGAAGAAACCGGAGGAGAAACAGGATGATCTCGTCAATGTTGCAAGTATGCTTTCATACACCTGGCAGGACCGTCTTGAGATTCAACGCCTTCTGGGAAAGATCGGGCTTCGTGCAAATCTGATCCCGGAATTTGCAACCGTCGAACAGTTCCAGCAGTTATCAGAAGCCGCAGTGACTGCACCGCTCTGTGCAACCTATACTGATTACCTCTCACGGGGTCTCGATCAGGAGTATGGAGTACCATACTTTATGTACCCTTCACCAATGGGTATCAAAAATACTGATGAATGGCTCAGGCAGATAGGAAAATATACCGACAGATCCGATCAGGTGGAAGAGCTAATCATAGAAGAGCATGCGATCTGGAAGCCGAAGATGCAGTTGATACAAGATGAGTTTAAAAGAATTGCGACTAAAAAAGGGAGCAAAGTCAGTGTCCTCGGATCACTGGGTCAGGGTCGTCTTCTCGCTCAGATGCCATTCTTTGATGAACTCGGACTTAGCTCACCTGCTGCAATGTCACAGGATTATGATAACCTGATCCTTGAGGAGCTGGAAACGGTAATTTCGCAGGTTGGGGACTTTGATCTACTGGTTAATACATTCCAGGCCGCTGAACAGTCTCATATCACAAACCAGCTTGATCCTGACCTGACACTCACCTGCCCATTTCAGGGAGGGGCATATAAGCGGGTGAAAGGAGCAACAAGGATTCATGCTCTCCGTGGTGATCCACATCCCTGGAGCGGACAGAGCGGCTACACTGGAGCAGTAACATATGGAAACTTCCTGCTTCAGTCATTAAAGAGCAATTCGTTTCAGAAGACACTCAAAGAGAAGACGAAGGACAGCTACCGTGACTGGTGGTTCAAACAGGGAAATCCCCTGTACTACATGAATTCGGAGATATAATATGGCAGGTTTGGAAGCAGATAGTGTACCAATATCAGATGAGATCACGACGCCTTCAGCAATAGAAGCACCGAGATTTTCCTGTGCACTTGGGGGAGCACTCGGAACAGCAGTTGGTATTTATGGGGTGGTTCCAATCCTCCACTCCGGTGCAGGGTGTGGTATAGGCCAACTCTTCGGACAGTTATACGCAGGTGGTCAGAATGCCGGCGGTCCACAGGGAGGAACGAGTACTCCCTGCTCCTCACTGGTCGAACATCATGTTGTATTCGGAGGAGAAGATAAACTCCGTGACTTAATAAAAGCAAGTACAGAACTGATGGAGGGTGATCTCTATGCAGTTATAAACGGGTGTGTTCCGTCTTTGATCGGTGATGATGTACATGCAATCGTGCGGGAATTTCGGGAGAAGGAGAATATTTTCTTCATCCGGTCATCCGGATTTGTCGGAAACTCGTATGAAGGGTATGAACTCTTCTTTGAAGGGCTGATACAGGATCTCCTGAAACCAGCGGAGAAGATCGAGAAGAAGACCGTGAATATATTCGGTATTGTCCCCTATCAGCATATCTTCTGGAAGGGGGATGCACGAACGATCAAAAATCTTCTTGCCCGTATTGGAATCAAAGCCAATGTCTTCCTTGCGGAATTTGACGGAGCAAACCAGTTACAAAATATTCCTGCCGCTGAGTATAACATCATCCTCTCGACATGGAATGGCCAGCGGATTGGCAGACTCCTCAAAGAGAAATTTGGAACACCCTCGCTTTCATTCCCATCAGTTCCAATTGGGCCAAAACAGACGACTGCATTTCTCCGGAGTGTTGCAGATACATTCAATATACCTGAAGATGTTGTGGAGCCTGTGATTGCAGAGGAGGAGAAGCGGGTATATAGATTCATTGAATATGGAGGGGATGCCCACATGCTCGTCAGGCCGCATCCATTCTTTACTGTTATTGCTGATTCCGGCACAGCGATCGGAATATCCCGATTCCTCATCAATGAACTTGGGTATCTCCCGGATCTCATTCAGATAACAGATGCGCCCCCTGAAGAGAGACGTGAAGAGATCATCGCACACCTGACAGAAGGCCTTGAGACACCATTAGTACCTGAGGTAATCTTTGAGACGGATTCGCACCTGATCCGGCAGAACCTTCAGGGAAGACCATTCATGTTCCTGTTTGGGAGTTCACTTGAGGCGCCGATAGCGCTTGCAGAATGGGGTGCTCTTCCGATCACCGTTGCATTCCCGGCGCTCAACAGGCTTGTACTGAACAGGACATATGCCGGGTACGATGGGGCATTGACACTGTTTGAAGAGGTGATCAGCTCATTTGTTGGTCCGCTATGAGAATCTCCTATTTTTTCAATACAAAACTGTACTCGACCCCGGTAATCTCACAGAAGTGACACAATCCCCTCATCATAGTGTGGGGAGAGAGGATGAATCTCATCAATTAGTGTTGTATCAAAGATCTCGTGCTTTGATAAAGGGTTTTGTATATATCCTGTATCAAAAAGCACCTCAACAAACGCCATTGTTGAGGCGATATATGCGGGGGGAAGGGAGGCACAATATTTCGGAGAAATACGGTAAGCTTCCTGAATAAAAGCCGGATCGTGCATCCCCGTAACAAGGGAAACCTTTTGAGCGGATCCAACAGGATCATGGCGGATCATCTCCGATGCCCCCTCATGTGCCATCAAAAAGCGGGAAAGCAGGGGGCCCTCATCCATCTCTCCACTTGCAATAATTCCATAACTTGGATTATAAGGCCAGAGATTCTCCGGAGGCATGATAATCTTTGCATTCGCATATCGTCTGGCTGTTACAGCCAGTGCCGGTGTTCCTGCTCCCGCCTGGATTTCTCCTCTAAGCAATGCATCCGGTATAAAATCTGCCCATGGGTAATGTATGATCCTGATGCGATCCTCCATTCCGTATTTTTTGATGAGAGACGAGACGATGACATCGTGAATCGACCCCCTAGGTGGAGAGCCGATAGCAGTTAACTGCGCGAGAAACTCATCCATATCGGAGCATTGGTTGAAAGGCACGATTTGATCTCCACCGATGAGGACGGTACCCTCAATATGACCGCCTGCGATACATCGGAGATCAGCTCCGCGATCGATTCCGATAATTGCCGGGGGAAGGCCGATGTATCCGAGGTCGAGCTGAGCGCCCTCCATTGCAGCAATCATATCCGGACCTGATGGGAAGAGCGTCCATTCCGGTTGAATATCCTGATGCTTCAGAATATCCGTTGCCTGGAGAAGAAATGAGGTGTGATATACCGTTGATAGATATCCAATCCGGAGTGTATTATTTATATGAGATGTCATGATGCATCAACCTGATCTGTCTTTGTCAACCAGGTACTTGAAGCTTCCTCTGATATGTCGATTTCAATTTAAAATTACTATTATTGGGATAACAAATCCAAATTATTGTCTTTTAAGGTAATAATTTTACCTATATGTGATATTAGATATAGGTGGTTCAAGAAATAATGAAGCATGAACAAAAGAGACTCCTCCGCCAAAGCCATTGATGCCGGGCAGAAGCTGGGCTTGTCAGATGAAATGGATGAGACATGGATCTTTGATGCAACTTCAGCAGAGCAGGGAGATGGAGAGAAGGTGGCAGTATGAAACTGATTATCATAGCAGGGCCTCCGAGTGTCGGAAAGACAGCAGTTGTTCGGCATATCATACGCGAGTTTCGAGCGATACATCCGGTCTATCTGAAGATCGATGTCGTTGTGGCGTTTGAAGATGAAGAACTCAGGAGTGAGTTTGGAATTCCGACAAAGAAGATATATTCAGGAGATCTTTGTCCGGACCATATGGGGATAATGGTGCTTCAGGATGCTATTCAATGGGCAGAGGAGTGTCAGTCCGGACTTCTCATTGTTGAGACTGCAGGTCTTTGCCTCCGCTGTTCCCCATATACGACAAACGCATATGGTATTGCTGTTCTCTCTGCAGTATCGGGAAGCCGTTCTCCACTGAAGATGGCACCAATGATCGCACTTGCAGACATTGCCGTCGTCACAAAGGTTGATCTCGTCTCACAGGTAGAAAAAGAGGTTTTCCGTGAATGTATCAAGAGTGTCTCCGAGACGATTGATATCATCGAGACGGACGCAACACAGGGAACTGGTCTTCATTATCTAATGAAAGAGATCAGGGCAACAGAAGATATCAAAAATCCAGAGGAAATTGTACTCCGTGGAGCTCCGCCCCTTGGTGTCTGCACCATCTGTATCGGAAAAAAGGAGATCGGATGGCAGAAGCACTTTGGCGTGATCCGGCCACTTCAGGATGCAGATAACCTTTATCGGGGTGACTGAGATGACATGGAAATCCCCTGGGAAGGACTGCGGGGCTTGTGGGCTAAAAACCTGTGATCTTTTTAAAATCGCCCTTGATGAAGGGAGAAGAGAAGCCGCTGAATGTCCATATCATCATGAAAGTTGCACTCATGACGTCTTCTCTCAATCATATTCAGGGACAGATGTTGCCGGGTATCAGTATGATTTTGTCCTTCAACCATTTCCCGGGGAGCCATCTGCACGGAAGTTTATCGTCCCCTTCCGGGCTGATCTCGTCGAACGCTGGGATATTACAAGGGGAGATCTCGTCATCGGAAGACCTGCCGGACCCGGATGCCCGGTCTATCATGCACTTCGTGTCCTTTCAGCAAACCCGATAAGCGGTGTTCTTGAGTGCCATACAGTAGGGCCTCTTGTTGCACGGCAGGAGGAGGCACATGACCTTGTTGCTTATCATGTCCATGCATTCGAAGGGATAGCATCGGTATTAAAACGGGAACCAACCCTTGGAATCAGGCAGAGGTTCCTTCCCGGCTACTGTATGCTTGACCTCTCCCACACCGCTGTTGTGAATATGGTGCTCCATAAAAAAGAGGGGATCCACGTGCGGCTGGAGGATATCAGGATACTCTGAGGAACAATCGTGAAGAACAATGAAATGATACTCTCCCACTGATACAACCATACGCTCCAACACAACAATAGAGGAGGAGGGGTATACTTGCCATCTCCCCATTTATCCGGCTAAAAAATCGATATCCACTCTGATCAGGGGTGTACCTCCATTTCTTCTTTCATCCATGGTGAACATCCTGTTTTTCTGAATATCGTATTTCCGGACTGGCCGATCTGATATCTTGAACGTCTGCAGGATTCTCATCTCAGTTAATTAAAATGTACCTGAAACTATGATCTCTCTCAGAAAATATAGAGCAATAATAATAATGGCGATGCCTGCCCCTCTCCGTATCCCTGCCTGGTATGTAGTCAGAACCCGGAGAATGCCAGAAACCCGCTCTTCGGAGAGGGCTGAGAGGAGAAGAAGCGGTGTCGCCATGCCGATTCCAAAGATGATAAAGTGTACCAGACTGGTAATGGCTTCGGGTATGGTTGCTGAAAGGGCAAAGATCATAAGGAGCCCGGCAGGGTTGCAGGGGAGGGCAACAAGACCGAAAAATCCACCGTACAGCAGAGCTGATGCATGGTGGGACTTTGCTGTTTTGAATTGTATCGCTGGAAAGAGACGGCCCGGATCCAGGCCAAGGATCATTCCTGCACCAAGGAAGACGAGGAGTATGTATATAATCGGGCTAATGAGTCGGATTGCTGTTGATAGCGGTGTATTCAGAATAGTCACAAAGAGAAGACCAAAGAGCAGCATCGATCCGATCGCACCGGCACTGACGACGAGTCCCAGATACAGAGGGGATTTCATCTTTCCCTCTCTGTTTGCTGAGGCGAGATAGGCCAGATAACCGGGGTAGAGGGGGAGGACACAGACTGCACCGAGAGGGGTATAGATCCCGGCAATAAATGAGAGAATTAGTGTTTCAGAGGTTATCATGAAGAGAGATCTCCGATGATCCAGACAAGCCCCTCCGATGAGAAGACCCCTGACCCGAGGTAATAGATGGTATCGTTTTGGATCAATATCGTCTGCGGAGTCGACTGCATGATTCTGATGCCGAAAGTCCTGATGAGTCCGATAGACAGTTGGTCGGGTGCGGTGACAAAATGGCCCTCGTACCCGTTTCTCTCCACATATTGCCTGACTGCTGCATTCCCTTCATCGGGGTCGATATTCAATCCGATGACAAAATAGTCTCCCGGATTTCCCCTCTGAAGATCTGTCGATTCTTTGAACTGGGCTCCACATGCGGGACATGAAGTGGTGAAGGTATGGATGATAACCGGCTTTCCGGAAGCCATCAAAGATCCAAGGGTGAACTCTTCCTCTGTTAGAATGTCGGTGAGTGGTATCGCCAGCCAGCCCGGTGCATCCGATGAAAGATCAGTCCCACTGGAAATATCACTTTCAAGACCGGTACAACCACTGATAAGGAGGAAGAGTGCAGTCAGGCAGATGATAATTATTGATTTCATTATATCTTCTCGTCCCATGATCCGCCTCCCTTTTCTAACCTATGAGAAAGATACAAGCCATCTCTTCTCCTCTCAGATACACCCATTCAACTCTTTACGAAAAAGAAGCTTTTGGAGAGCCAGGGCCCGGAATCGAACCGGGATGTAGTTGATCTGCAATCAACCGCGTAGCCACTCCGCCACCCTGGCACTATAGTTCTCCCCTTTGTCAGGCAGGTTGCCATACAGATATTAATCGTCATCTCTCATTAGGGTTCAGGCTTAGGAAAAATTTTCCGCATTCAACTACATTTCTCAATATAATCAACAAAATGAAACGACACAATGGAAGGATATCTTTCCAGAATCAGAGGAGAGACCATATAATGAACAGACCGATCACGATCCTTGAAGATGCATGAAATGGATGAAGGATGCAATTATCTCACTGAAAAGAAGAGAGTTTGAGATATGGAGTGTTTGTCTGTTTATAAAAGAAGTTGTACGCTATCCCCCTGCCACCGGGGGAAAAACGATAATCTCATCACCATCTGAAACGGTAAGTGTGAATGTTTCATGATGCTGAATTCGGGTCTTATTCTTCATCACTATCACAAATGACCGAAAATGCCCGCTCTCATCAAAGATCACCGCTTCATTATCCTGTTTCCTGGCTGTGATTGCCTTGATTGCATCAATAATTTGTGTTTCATCTGAGACCTCTATCAGATGCTCTCTCCCAAAGATCTCACCGAACTTTGCAAAAAAACGGATCTTTACCTCCATAATATCCTCCGGATTTTCTACTCCTCTCCTCCACAGACCGGGCAGGAGGGGTTCTTCATAAGCCTGATCTCATCAACCGTAGATCGTTCCCCATCCCAGTGCATGAGTCGGTTCTCCAGAAGCTCCCCTGTGCCGGTGAGGTACTTGATCACCTCGGTTGCCTGTACCATCCCGATGAACCCGGGAGCCACTCCTACGACCGGGAAGACCTCGGCAGGTGGGGGATGTGGGAATATGCATGAGAGGCAGGCTGTTTTCCCGGGGATTATCGTTGTTGCCTGCCCGCAGAGGCCACGTATTCCGCCGTGGAAGAAGGGGATCTTCTTTGTATATGCTGCCTGGTTCAAAAGATACCGGGTCGGGAAGTTATCCATCGCATCGACAATGCCATCTGCATCTCCAACGAGATCGAGGATATTTGTCTCATCAATGGTTGTATCGATAACATCAATCCTTATATCGGGATTGATCTCTCTGAGCTTGGCTGCTGCAGATATCGTCTTCCTCTCTCCGATATCCCGGTTGAAGTGGAGTATCTGCCGATTGAGATTTGTTAGTTCCACGCTGTCTTTATCAACAAGGATGATTCGTCCTACTCCTGCAACTGCAAGGTAGATGGAGATGGGAGAACCAAGACCCCCGGCACCTGCGATGAATATCGTTGCTTCCTTCAGCCGCTCCTGGCCCTCTTCGCCGAAGAGCATGATCTGGCGTTTGTATCGATCGAGTTCCTGAACCGAAAACATAGAATCCCTCCAAATGGATCTTACAGGGTATTATAAGAAGAGCCAAGGCCCGGAATCGAACCGGGATGTAGTTGATCTGCAGTCAACCGCGTAGCCTCTCCGCCACCTTGGCACTGACATTCACAATTGTGACATTGCCATAATCTACTCTTCCCTCAGATACGTTAATGGCTTCGAATCCGGCAAAAAAAACCTCATTTTGTATCTTCAATCCGAAGGTATAATACTCCACAGAACAAATTATCGGATAATTCACAATTGTGAAAAGGACTGTGTGATGGAAATGTCTGCCATGACGCCAGAAGGAAAAGCGTTTCTTGTTGCTATAGGAACCGTGGAGCTTGATGAGCGGCTTGTTCCGATTGCAACAAAGACATCGGCAACTGCTGGTCCTGGAGCCGGAGGGACGTCGATCTTCATCCGGTCAGGGGATCACAGAGTGCGCCTGACGGTAAAGGAACATTCTCCATTAAAAGCTGTTCCAGATGAAGATGGTATTCTCATTCTTCATAATAATGAGCCGTTTATCTGGGGAAAACTCGAAACACCGCTCTGCCACTGCCCTGAACAGGCATATATCACGGTCAGTGAATGCTGTATCTTTGACTGCAGGTTCTGTCCGGTTCCAAAACTTCATGGTGGAATAAAAAGTATCGGGACGATCATCGGCATGGTCGAAGAGGCATCGGCAACCGGCAGGCTCAATGCCATCTCCCTTACAAGTGGTGTCGCCGTCTCTCCTGAAGAGGAGGTGGAAAGGATGGTTAGGGTTGTGGAGGCGTTACACAGCCGTTTCGATCTCCCAATCGGCGTCTCGGTTTATCCGACAAAAGATTCAAGCCGGCTCCTCCACGATGCCGGTGCAGTTGAGATCAAGTATAATGTGGAGACGATGGATCCGGAGATCTTCGCTTCTGTCTGCCCTGATTTCTCCTTACCTGAGATCCTCGATGCACTCAGGGAGGCGGTATCAATCTTTGGAAAAAATGCGGTCTTTACAAATTTCATCATCGGCCTTGGTGAGGATGATAACACAGTACTTGATGGTGTCATGACTCTTGCGCAGATGGGTGTAATCCCAAATCTCCGTCCGATCTCACCATCCCCACTTCGTCAAGGTGAGATCACGATAAAACGGCCCTCACAGGAACGTCTCCTGTACCTTTCAAAGGAGACAAAAGAGATACTGAAACAGCATGGGCTCGATGCCACAAAAGCCCGTACCATGTGCCTTCCATGCACAGGCTGTGATATCACGCCGTTTCGGGATGTTTAGTATTTGAGGTATAGTATGGAAGAAGAAAGAAATGAAACGCTTATTGTCCTTGGGTGCCCCGAGGTTCCGGTGCAGCAGGCGCTTGCACTCTATGCAGCAGATCACCTGAATGAAGCTGGAAAGGATGTACTGATTGCCGGGAACAGCGCGGTGCTGGTTCTCCTGAAGGTCTCAGATCCAAAGAAGGTGTACGCAAAGAAGATGATGGAACTTGATCGGTGTATCGAGGAACTGGCATCAGGGGAACGAACTCCGTCGACCTGTATCGTCTTTGCCCATAATGATGCCGGGATCAGTTATGCAACCACAATCCGGTATCTCTTTGAAGGACGTCTCATCGTCGTTGTCTTTGGGAGAGAAGCAGAAGAGCTGGCAGGACAACTTGAGATTCCCTGCGAGCTGATCGTCGAGAAGGCGGTCCATAATCCCGGTAAACTCCGTAAAAAACTGGATGAGGTGCTTTGATGGGCTGCGTAGAAGATCTCGGGTATGAGGTTCTCCTCTCGATGGCCTCATTCAAAGAGTGCAGGGAATATGTTGAAAAACACTACAAAGAGGTCTATTATGTTGATCCGGGTTTTAAGATCTTTGAAAAACGGATCATCGGCGTTCCTCCCATCGCTCTTGGGATAGATGGCGATGCGGTCATCCTCCCCTATACAAAACCCTGCCATGGCACCTATCTTCTCCGTGTTGTATCCTCAGATGATGTTGTGATGGTACAAAAGAAAGGGAGGGAAAAACCATAAGATCTCAAGGCAGTTATCAGGAGTATATGGGTATGCATCAGATTCAAGAGAGGTGCCAGAAGTGATTGCCCGGGATATATCAACTGAAATCCGCTCTCTTGCTGAAGAGAAGAATGCGGTGATCCTTGCCCATAATTATCAGGTTGCCGGGGTACAGGATATTGCTGATATCGTCGGGGACTCACTCGAGCTTGCCCGTGCAGCAGCAGAACGAAGAGAAGAGACTATCGTCTTTTGCGGAGTTGATTTTATGGCTGAGACTGCTGCTATCCTCTCTCCTGAAAAGACTGTTCTCCTCCCGGCACCCGATGCACACTGCCCGATGGCAGGGATGATCACCGGAGGTGAGGTGCGGCTGCTCCGTGAGCGGTTCCCTGACGCAGCCGTCGTTGCATACGTGAATACGACGGCTGAAGTGAAAGCAGAAAGCGACGTCTGCTGTACATCTGCAAATGCCCTTAAGGTCGTCGAATCCCTCGAAGAAGATCAGGTGATCATGCTCCCGGACAGAAATCTTGCACGGTATGTTGCCCGGTTCACCAAAAAAGAGATCTTACTCTGGGAAGGGTACTGCTATGTCCATGACATGATGACGAGTGCAGACGTCTCCAAAGCCCGTCTCGATCATCCGGATGGCGAGCTCCTTGTTCATCCCGAATGTCGGCCTGAGGTGATCGATCTGGCAGATTATGTTCATTCAACCTCCGGGATGATCCGTCATATCTGTGCTTCCGACAAGGTCGACTTTATCATCGGAACGGAGCCTGGCATAATTCATCAGATAGAGAAACAGTGTCCTTGGAAACGGGTATATCCCCTCTCAGAAAAAGCCGTCTGTATGAATATGAAGAAGACCTCCCTGGAAAAAGTCCTCCAATCACTTGAGACTCTGACACCACAGATGGTGGTGCCTGAAGAGATTGCTGCAAGGGCACGGGTTGCCATTGAGCAGATGCTTCAGATTTAAAGATCTTCAAGTTTTCCTTTCTGTGCAACGAACCGATCCCAATTAAAGGGCTCGTCAAGGATCTCAACTTCAACATGCTTGATTTCGCCAAGTCCGAGGACTGTCCTCTTCACCTGATCTTTTAGGTAATCGACGAGTGGACAGGCGCTTGTCGTGAGCACCATCGAGACGAGAACTGAATCATCCTTGACATGCACTTTTTTCACAAGTCCAAGATCGACAATGTCGATCCCTACCTCAGGATCGATGACCGTTCTGAGTGCGTTTCTGACCTCCTCCTCTCTGATCAGTTCATGCTTCTTCTCCTCTTTTGTCACATGGTCGCGTTCAAGCTCAAAGATTCTCTCTTCAAGCCTGCTCTGCCGATCAAGGAGGCGGCTCACCACCCTGAGCATAGGATCCGGCAGATCTCCATGATCGAGGATTCCCGGGGTTCTCTGTTCATCAGGCCCGGCAATTCTTCCGGGAACCCCAATTACGGTTGCTCCGGCAGGAACGGGCCGGACAACAACCGATCCCGCACCAATCCGGGCGCCATCTCCTATCTCGATCGGTCCAAGGACTGCGGCACCTGACCCGACAATAACGTCATTTCTAATCGTTGGATGGCGTTTGCCCTTGGTCAGTGATGTTCCTCCGAGAACAGCCCCCATATAGATGAGGACATCGTTGCCGATCTCTGCTGTCTCCCCGATGACGACTCCGGATCCGTGATCGATGAAGACCCTTCTGCCGATGGTTGCCCCGGGATGTATCTCGACTCCGGTAAGGGCACGTGAGATATGTGAAAGCAGGCGGGCAGAAAAACGAAGCCTGTAACTCCAGAGACGGTGTGCAATTCTATGCATCCAGATGGCATGCATCCCCGGATAGCAGCAGAGGACCTCAAGAGAGGATCGAGCAGCTGGATCCTTCTCAAAGACTGTTTGGATATCCTCTCGTATGCTCATACTTTTTCTCCTATTGTGTGAAGAGACCGGTTGAGAGGTATCTCTCTCCAGTATCCGGCAGGATAACAACAATCAGCTTTCCTGCATTCTCCTCTCGTTCTGCTACCCTTAGGGCCGCAGTAAGTGCAGCACCAGAGGATATGCCTGCAAGGATCCCTTCGAGACGGGCAAGCTTTTGTGCCATCTCTTTCGCTTCGTCTGCAGTGACCTGTATTATCTCATCAATAAGGTCGAGCCTGAGGATCCTGGGGATGAATCCTGCGCCGATCCCCTGTATTTTGTGAGGGCCGGGTTGTCCGCCGGAGAGAACGGGCGACTCAGTGGGCTCGACTGCAATTGCCTTAAAAGATGGTTTTCGCTCTTTGATAACCTCGGCAATCCCGGTGATCGTGCCTCCTGTTCCAACCCCTGCAACAACGATATCAACTTTTCCCTCGGTATCCCGCCAGATTTCTTCAGCTGTTGTCTTTCTGTGGATCTCCGGGTTGGCCGGGTTCTCAAACTGCTGGGGCATGAAGCAGCCCCCTTCTTCTGCTAGAGAGGTTGCCTTCCGGATTGCTCCACCCATCCCTTCACCACCCGGCGTCAGGATCAGTTCAGCTCCAAGAGCAGAGAGAACCTGCCGCCGTTCGACACTCATCGTCTCAGGCATGACAAGGGTAATGGGGTGGCCGCGTGCGGCTGCAACAGCTGCCAGGGCTATCCCGGTATTTCCGCTCGTCGGCTCAACGATCATTATCCTCTGCCCTTTTTTCAGTCTTCCCTCTCTCTCTGCACTCTCAATCATCGCAAGCCCGATCCTGTCCTTGACGCTGTGCATCGGATTGAAGGACTCGACCTTAACGGCCACTATTGCCGGTAACCCCTCGGTGATACGGTTCAGCCGGACAAGAGGGGTATTGCCGATTGTTTCTGTTATATCATTATAGATCTTACTCATAGTTTTCCTCCTTATGTGCATCTGCCAACAAGCCTGCTGATCGCCTCACTGGTAATGATACCGATGACCTGTTTCTTTTCATCAATAACCGGGAGTGCTGAGATGGAACGCTCCTGCATTCTTCGGGCTGCTTCCCGAACCGGCTCATCCGGCAAAGCGGTGAGGACGTCCCTGCTCATGATCTCATCAAGGGTCCTGTGGCCGCAGGCGACAGCCTTTGCAATATCCCATGACGTTACGATCCCGGAAATCTGTTTCTTCTTTCCAAGCACAGGGAGATGATTGACGCCCGTATTGATCATTATTTTGGATGCTTCAAGTATCGAAGCCGATTCTTCGATAGTGGGTATTCCGCCCTCCATTACATTTCTGACGAGGAGGCGGTCGAGGAAATCCCCGATAATGTAATTGAGCTGACCGGATTCGAGCAGGAAGGCATCATGCCCGTATTTCGATCGAATTTCGCAGTACTGCACATCTATCTCATTTTCTGTGAGTGATGCTACCAACTCCTCTGACTGGTATGGTGGGTACAGCCAGTCGCTTGATACCGAGACAACGAGGAACGATGAGCTGGCATTTGCAAATCCGGCAGCAAGCGATCCCTCCAGCGAGAGATCGAAGTAATCGAGAGCCCGTGTGATGTAGAGATAGCTGTTTGGATCGAACCGGCGGGTGAATGAGTCCCCCTGATGATGCAGGTAACTCTCTACCTGAAACTCTGTTGCAAATTCATAGCTGATCCCTTCAGATCCAAAGAATCTCCTTCCGAACTTCTCATGCATTGCTTCATCCGAGAGGTACGTGATATGACCGATCATTCTGGCCAGACCAAGACCGCGCGTAGGTGGATCAGCAGGTGAATACTCTCCCCCTTTCCATGAGGGATCTGCCATGATCGCCTGCCGCCCAACTTCATTAAATGCGATCTGCTGGGGTGATGATCGGGGGGTGGTTGCAATGGCAATTACCTTGCTGACCGCTTCCGGGTAGAGAACCGACCAGGCAAGTGCCTGCATTCCTCCCATCGATCCGCCAGAAACAGCAGCGAGTCTCCTGATCCCCAAATGGTCGATAAGCCTCTTCTGAGCCCTGACCATATCCTGAATGGTTATGACAGGAAAACCCAGTCCATATGGCTTATTGGTCTTTGGATTGGTTGAGGCGGGTCCTGTCGAACCCTTGCATCCCCCGATAACGTTTGAACAGATGACGAAGTACCGGTCGGTATCAAACGCCTTTCCAGGCCCAATAAGCGTCTCCCACCATCCTTTCTTTCCTGATTCCGGATCGACTCCGGCTGCGTGGGCATCCCCTGAGAGGGCATGGCAGATGAGGATTGCATTGCTCTTCTCACGATTCAGTTTCCCATAGGCCTGGTATGCGATGGTGTACGGGCTGAGAGTCGCTTTTGATTCAAGGAGAAGCGGCTCATCAAAGGTGACCGTCATCGTCTTGGTTGTTGATAATGATCGTGCCATATCTCTTCTCCTGCTGTTTCACAATTGTGAATCTTCTATACATGAATGAACCGAGGGTTATAAAAAAGTTATTGTTCCGGCTCTTTGGCGAAGATATTTATCGCTCACTGACTTAACAATTGTGAAATAACTGTGGTGGGAAGTGATGGTTCTGAAATTACCCTGTCAGATGATCGTTTGGGATGTACTCCCGGCTATCCGGGCTGCGATCGCAGAGGAACTGATTTCATGCGGTTCAACCCAGCAGGAAGCTGCTGAAATCCTTGATTGTGCTCCCTCTGCCATATCGCAGTACCTCTCGGGAAAGCGAGGGTACAGAATTGTTTTTGAGGCGGATATCCGCACCCTGATCAGGGATCTCGCATCTGATCTCCATTCGGGAAAAGAGATAGATCTGGCATCACAAATATGCAAAATCTGCGTGAAGATGCGGGAAGGTGAACAGGCCTGCGGTTCTTGTGAGGATGTGGAATGAAATGGATGATCTGAAGGGAAACGTCAGGGAAGTATTAAGAAAGAAGTCTCCCCTTGTTATTGCCTTCTCAGGCGGTGTGGATAGCTCCCTTCTGGCAGCCATTGCAGAGGAGGCAATCCCGGGCCAGGTTCGGTATATCCTCCTTGACTCACCTGTTGTTCCCCGGCGGGCAGTTGCTGATGCACTCAGGGTAGCTCAGGAGATTGGTATTGATTGTGAGGTTGTTCCGTTCCCAATTCTTCAAAATGAAGCATTCTGCCGGAACCCAAAAGATCGGTGTGCCATCTGCAAGCGCGATTCGTCACGTATCTTCAGGGAACGTGCAGCTGGTGCTGCAATCGCTGACGGGGCGAATCTCTCGGATCTCAGGGAGTACCGCCCCGGTCTTGCTGTTGCCGATGAGGAAGGAGTCGTCCATCCTTTCATTGAGGCAGGTGTCGATAAAGCGGGAATCCGTGAGATGGCACGGCAATGCAATCTGAGCTTCTGGAACAAACCCTCAAATGCCTGTCTTGCTACCAGGATTCCCTATGATGAGCCGATCACTCCTGAAAAACTCAGGATGATCGAGGAAGGGGAGGAGTTCCTCTCTGAATGTGGTTTTTCACAACTGCGTCTCCGTGTTCATGGCGATATCGCCAGAATTGAAGTCCCCGAAGATGAGTTTTTGGATCTCATCTCCTGCCGTGAGAAGATAACCGATGCTTTCAGGCGCCTTGGTTTTCACTATGTCACCCTCGATCTTATGGGGTATCGGAGCGGGAGTATGGATGAAGGATCATGAATGTCGATACAATCCGCTCCGACTTCCCAATCACCGATGACCTCATTTATCTCGACTCTGCTGCAACCAGCCTGATGCCCCGTCAGGTTGCAGAGGCGATCTCTGAGTATGATCTCAGGTACCGGGCAAATATTGGAAGGAGTGTCCACCGGTTATCCGTCATTGCAACCCAGAAATATCTTGACGCCCATGATCGTATTGCTTCTTTTATTGGGGGCGAATCAGGAACGACCGTGATCACAAAGAATACGACTGAGGCGATCGGAATTGTCGCTTCTGGTATTCACTGGAAGAAAGGGGATCGGGTTGTAACGACGGCACTTGAACATCATTCAAACCTTCTCCCCTGGCTACGGCTCCGAAACAGGGGTGTTATCGTTGACGTAATCATGCCGGATGCAGATGGATTGATCGATATAGGAGCATTTGAGGCTGCTATAACTGATGAAACACGTCTCGTTGCGATCACCCATGCATCAAATGTGCTCGGAACACTTCTTCCTGTCAGGACAATTGCTCAAATTAGCCATGACCACGGTGCCGAACTCCTTCTGGATGGTGCACAGTCAGTTCCTCATCTCCCAATAGATGTGAAAGATCTTGGATGTGACTACCTCTGTTTCTCAGGACACAAGATGCTCGGACCAACCGGAACTGGTGTACTCTGGATGAAGGAGATGGCTCTCGAACCCCTGCTGACTGGAGGAGGGTCTGTTGAGCAGGCATCAGTTGATGGATATACGTATCTCGGGGATTACCGCAGGTACGAGGGAGGCACCCCTCCGATCGGAGGCACAATAGGTCTTGGAAAGGCGATTTGGTATCTTGAGTCGATCGGGATGAAGAATATCCAACGTCATGAAGAGCATTTATCCCGGAGGCTTCTCAATGGTCTTTTTGATATTGATGGAGTAACGGTGTATGGATCAAAGAATCCCAGTGATCGGATCGGTGTTGTCTCCTTTACTATTTCCGGAATGCATCCACACGATGTTGCTCATATCCTTGATGAGGCAGCAGATATTATGGTCAGATCCGGAGATCACTGCTGCAAACCTCTGATGGATCTGCTTGCTCTTCCAGAGGGAACGGTTCGGGCAAGCACCTATATCTATACAACAGATGAAGAGATCGATCTCCTTCTCAAGACGCTTGAAGAGATAACAAGGATGGTGAAATGATGTTTCAAAAACTCCCGACACTTCGTGTCATTGATGATACTGTCACTGAGATTCTTCACCCGGTTATCGAGGAGGTGCCGATCGCTGTTCTTGTGAATGGCAGACATATCCTCACTGCAATGACAAGCCCGGTGATGCTTCGTGAATTTGTGACAGGGTACCTCTATACCGAGCGGATCATCAGCTCACTCGAAGATATCGAGTCAATCCGGATTGAGGATACGAAGATAAGTGTTCTGACGAAGAATCCTTTTGAGATCCTTGTTTCAAAGAAGACTGTGCTCTCTGGTTGCGGGGGGACAAGTTCGTTTCTGGATTCAACACACCTGCCCCACGCACCGCAAGGTTTTGTCCTCTCTCCAGGTATTATCCAGGCTGCAGTGAAGGTTGGGCTCATCTCTGATCTTCACACCGAAACAGGAGGCATCCATATCGTCGGGCTTTTCAATAAAGAGGGGGCGGCGATCCGGATCGTTGAAGATATCGGCCGCCATAATGCCCTTGATCGGGCGATAGGTTTTGCTCTTGAAGAAGGAATCGATCTCTCAGAAACCTTTGTCATCTGCTCTGGAAGAATCTCTTCGGAAATGGCGAGAAAATGTCTCATTGCCGGAATCCCGATTGTTGCCTCACGGGGTGCTACAACGACGCTTGCAGTTGCGATAGCAAAACAGGCAAACCTGACGCTTATCGGATTTGTCAGATCAAACAAGATGAATATCTACTCAGGTGCAGAACGGATACGAGGAGCTGCTGTATCTGAGTGATCTGATGATTTCGGCGTATTGTGGAGGGTCTCGAAAAAAGGGGCTATCCCATCTGCTGGCAGAGCTAAGCGGGTCGCTTTACTCATATCGGTGTGAGGGAACACCAACGTCCGGTGCAGATCAACTCTCATTGATCCGGATGATCTGAACCGGACAGAGATCTGCTGCATCCATTACGCAATCGCTCAGATCCTGTGGGGCTTCTCCTTCCGCAATGATTCCCCTCACCCGGAATTCGTCATTAATCTGGCTGAACGAATCATCAGGATTCTGCTCGAAAAAGTCCGGGCAGGTATCCCAGCAGGACCCACAACTGATACATCCTATACAATCAATACTGACTTTCATGTGGATTTCCGGGTATTGGGTAAAGACTTATTCGTGTCCATGTCCGGCATTCCCGACATGTTTCTCGCTCTCTCCGGTAGCGCCGGTTACGGAGGCATAGAGGTGGTGCGAATATACTACCCAGCCGATGAACGCTTCAATATATTCCCTTCCGGCAGTTACATCGTTCAGATCATATGTTTTCTTCTCCATGACATGATGGAACCGATGCATCAGATCCTCCTCAATAGTCTTGAGAATAAAACTGATCGTCTCCCTGGGATCACCGGTCTCGATTGCTTTTTCGGCTCTTGGAACTATCGGCCCTTCGCTGAGTCCGGCGGGTTTCATACCGTTGTAGGGGGCTCCCTCACCTGCACGGTGGAGCCGGATGCAGTTCTCAAAGAACCAGTCATCGGCAACACCCTGAGACTCTTCTCCGGCTTTTCTGGCCCGCAGGGTTCTTTCAAAGATATCTTTCAGCTCTTCTTCTGACTCTTCCGGAATCCAGATAAGGACATAATTGAGGTTCTCCGTTTCCAGCGCTTTCTTAGCCGCTGTTACAACAGGGCCATCTCGTGTATCACAATGTGGAGGCATGGGAATCACTTCTCTTCTTTATAACAAGACATGCTTATTCATCTGGGGTTAATAATATCTCTGTCAGGGGCAATATCAGCGGTCGTCACCACTTTTTACCTCTCCTCTTTCCCGGTAATTTTCCGATACATATCCTCGCCGACGCATTCTTTTGCGTACCTGCACCAGCGGACACAGGAGATGATATCATTGAAGATGATAAAACCGCATCTCTCGCATGAGGCTTTCATCTCATCCGAGAAGATCTCAATCTCCTCTCCGCATTGCGGGCAGGTACGTAGTTCAAGTGTTGGATTTCTGAGATTTGCTGCTCCCGGACATGTAAACTGCATTGGCTGGCCTCCTGATGGAATCAATGGGGAAAGGGACTTTCTCATTGCTCTTCATGCCACTCCTCAATTCATCGATAATCCAGATAATCATTTCTGAAAAAAGTGAGGGGATCTGCCTCAGAACAGTTATGCCTTCAGCATCTGTTCCATATCGTCTTCAACCGTTGTGTTCGGCTTCAGATCGAAGTTCTTCACCAGCACGTCAAGTACTGCCGGGGAGATGAATCCCGGGAGCCTGGGGCCGAGGGTGATATCCTTTATACCGAGGGAGAGGAGCGAGAGGAGGACGAGGCATGCCTTCTGTTCGTACCATGCAATGTTGTATGCGATCGGAAGGTCGTTGATCCCCACCCCGAATGCCTCTGCAAGTGCCTGTGCGATCACCACAAGCGAGTAACAGTCATTGCACTGCCCTGCGTCAAGCACCCGGGGGATGCCCCTGATATCCCCGAGTCCGAGGCTGTTGTACCGGTACTTGGCACAGCCTGCGGTGAGGATGATGGTGTCTTTTGGAAGAGCCTCTGCAAACTGTGTATAGTACTCGCGGTCTTTCCGCCTGCCATCACAGCCCGCCATCACGATGAACTTCTTAATGTCGCCGTTCTTTACTGCATCAATAACAGTTCCTGCAAGAGCAAGGACGGCATCATGGGCACAGCCGGTGATCAGATCTGAACCGCTCCCCGGAAGAGCCTGTGGGGGTTTTGAGACTTTTGCTGCTGCAATAACTGCCGAGAAGTCTTTGGTTCCGTCGGCTGAAGCCGGGATGTGGGCAACACCGGGATAGCCGGCCATTCCTGTGGTGAAGATCCTCTCTTTGTAAGAGTCCTTTGGTGGCACAATACAGTTAGTTGTGACAAGAACCGGTCCATTGAAACTCTCAAACTCCTCTTTCTGATGGGGCCATGAGCCCCCGTAGTTTCCATAGAGGTGCGGGTATTTTTTGAATGAGGGATAGGCATGAGCAGGCAGCATCTCGCCGTGGGTGTAAATGTCGACACCAGCATCCTTAGACTGCTCAAGGAGCATCTCAAGATCCAACAGATCGTGCCCTGTGATCAGGATGCCGGGGCGGGATCCTGCGGTGGTCTTCACGCTTGTTATCTCCGGCTTCCCGTATGCCCCGGTGTTTGCTGCGTCAAGGAGTGCAAGGACTTTGACGCCATACTCCCCGCATTCGAGGACGAGTCCCACCATCTCATCAACAGAAAGATCCTGAAGAGTTGAGGCGAGCCCTCTCTGGAGGAAGAGTTCGATATCTGCATCGGTCTTTCCGAGCACTTCTGCATGGGTGTAGTATGCCGAGATCCCCTTCATCCCAAACAAGAGGGTGGAGCGGAGCGATCGCACATCTTCGTTCTCTGTTGCAAGGAGGCCGACGGTCTTCCCCTTTGCCAGCATATCACTCTCTGAAGCAGGCTTCCAGGTACAGGCATCCGGCTCATCCTTTCCTGCCGGAGGGAGTGCATCACGGATTGTGATTGCTTTCTTGATCAGATCAACAAACCTCGCTTTATCGAAGTTCACATTCGTGAGGGTCGCAAACAGGGCGTCAGCAATAAATTTTCCTGCATCCGGATCATCTGTGCTACTCTCCATCGCCGCAAGGTTTCTGACAGCTATTCCTTTGCAGAGATATGCCAGAAGATCCTGGTATACTGCGATATCATCCTCTTTTCCACAGACTCCCTTTACGGTACATCCGGTTCCTTTGGCTGTTTCTTCACACTGGTTACAGAACATATCCATTCTCCTTTTGATATCTTTTTGATACAAAATATCTATTGCATACTATGATATAAATAGGAGTGAGTTTCCAATACTATACCATGCAGGAAGGGTGCACGGTTAACCAGTCGGTTAGATACCTCTCAAAGAAATGGATGCTTCTGATCATTTTGGAGCTGTACAAAGGTGAGGCGTACACCCGGCGTTTCTCAGAGCTGCGGCTTACTCTTGATGGGATCACCCCAAAAGTCCTCTCCGAGCGGCTGAAGGAGCTTGAGGATGAAAGAATCATCATCCGGAAGGTGGATGCAACAACCTTTCCTGTCAGATCAGAATACACCCTGACTGAAAGCGGTCTCGACCTGGTTGGCGTGATCAGAGATATTAAGCGCTGGGCACTCAAATGGAAGATAGATAACCTTCCCTGTGGCGAGCAGGATTGTAAGGATTGCATCTTATAGGTGGGAATAACCATGAAAAGACAGATCATCAGGATTAATGAGGATCTCTGCACCGGGTGCGGAGCCTGCATCCCCGACTGCCCTGAGGGAGCACTTCAGATCATCGACGGAAAAGCCCGGCTGATCAGCGATCTCTACTGTGATGGCCTTGGTGCCTGTATCGGCACCTGTCCGGAAGGGGCAATCTCGGTCATTGAACGCGAGGCTGAGCCTTATGATGAATGGGAGGTAATGCGGACGATCGTCTCCAAGGGTGATTCTGTTATCAGGGCCCATCTTGAACATCTTGACAAGCATGACCGGATGGATCTCTATGAACGGGCTGTTGCCTTCCTCCAGGAGCATGATATTCCGGTGCCCTATCAGGAGAAAGGACCAGTAGAGTCCCCCTGCACCCACCCGGACTGCCCGGGAACGGCTCCAACCACAATCATCCGGGATGAAATGATGGGAGGTGGTGCCCCGGCACCATCAGAACTCCGGCAGTGGCCGGTTCAGCTCCGGCTCATCAATCCGGCTGCACCCTGTTTCGATGATGCGGATCTCCTTGTCTCCTCAGACTGTGTTCCGTTTGCATACGGGAATTTCCATGCCGATCTCCTGAAGAACCGTGTGCTGGTGAACTTCTGCCCGAAACTGGATTCTGATATTGAAGGGTATATCCAGATTCTGGTCGAGATCGTCACCCTGCACAAGATCAAAACGATCACCGTCGCCCATATGGAGGTGCCCTGCTGTTCCGGTGTCAGGTATGTGGTTGAGCGGGCACTTGAGGAAGCCGGGGTGGATATCCCGATCATCGAGAAGACGATCACGGTTTCGGGCGGATTGCGAGAGTGAGAGAGAACTCTTTCCTGCATTCCTGATAATGAAAAAAGATATTAAGCGAATTATTTCTTCGCTTTTAACTTTTCAATCTCTTCCTCAACCTCTTTTACACCTTCTGCATAGAACTCTCCCTCTTTTGGATCGAGTTCCATCAGGAGGCGGTATAATTCACCTGCATGGACCTTCTCCTCGTCTGCGATGTCGGTTAAGACCTCTTTTGCAAGAGGGTTATCGGTTGCATCTGCGATCTGCATATACAGCTGGATAGCCTCAAACTCGGCTGCCATGCTGTAGCGGATGGTGCGGATGAGCTCATCATGGGAGATCTTTCGGTTGATATTGTTTCCTGCGAATGGATTTGCAAATTCAGGCATAAAATTCCTCCTGTTCTCTATGGGCTGTTTATCGAGCCCTGTCTCCTTGTACGGCATTAATGGTTATAAGTGTTCTTGGTGGGAAAAGTGGCTATCATAGGGAATTTTCGTGACGAGGATTGGTGTTGTGGTGGCTGAATTGGGGGTGCTCCCCTCATCTCCGTGGGAAGGCTATTTCATCTCCTGCGGTTCACCGTGAGTTCATCTGAATAGAAGAGAGGATACAATGCACCAGTTGACGACTATCGCACGCCCCATTGATCCAATGTACCAGACGAACCGTGCGATCATCATCATGACACTCCTCGTCTCGACAGGGGCTGCAGTTTCGTCTCTTTATCTGGGTGAAACCCTATTTTCCGCCATTTTTCAGGGTTTTGTCGCCTGTCTTGCCATCTTCTTTGCATGGGCCATCTCGCGTGAGCTTGACCCTGACTCAGAGTATGCTGCTTTTCTGCCTGCTCTGATCTGTATTCCTCTCCTTCTCATTGCTCCAGAGCCCGGTCTTCTGACCTCACTCTTCATGACTTCACTCTTCATGCTGCTCCTTCTCCGGATAGTGAACCGGACGACCGGGCAGCCGGCAGGGGTGCTTGATTCAGCTGCTCTTCTCCTTCTTGCCGGATGGCTGGTTTCTGGGGGTTTCTGGCTGGCAGGTCCGGCAGCTGTAGCGGCATTCATCCTCGACGGGCATCTGAATGATCCAAATCCCCGGCAGCTCAGGTTCGCCGCCCTTCTGATCATCGGGGTGGTTGCCTACATAGCCATATTCGGTGTCATCTTCTCTCCCCTCCCTCTCCCGGCCTCATCATGGCTCCTCATCTGGATGCTTGCAGCCCCTCTCTTCTTCAGTTCAGTCCTCTTCAGGAAGAGCCCGATCCTGTCTGTGGGTGATCGGACAAAAGAGCCGCTTGATCGGGGACGGGTGCAGGCTGCCCGGCTCCTTGGTCTCTCTGTTGTGCTGGTGGCGATTGCTACCGGGGGAGTGGGTGCGTTTGTTTTGCTATTGCCCCTATGGGCAAGCCTGGTTGGCCTTGGGGTGTATGGGTGTATTATGTGGGTTGTGAGGGGTAGCCGTTCCAGAATGTATATCTGATCCTTCTCTCAATCGGTTAATGATCAATTAATATATTATTGGGTATACATTTATTGTATGTTTAAGGGTGATCTCTATGAACATTAATATTGGAAGACCGTATGAAGAGGCAATCCGGAGGATCATCGATAAGGGATATGCGGGGAATCAGACGGAGGTTATTCGTCAGGCTATACTCGCATATGAAAGGATGATTGAAGAGGAAGAGTTGATGCTGGTTCATAGAGGGGTCTCTATAGAGATGGGTGAGGTTCTGGCCGGAACAACTCATCTCACCTCTCTGGATGAGATGAGACGGCTCATTACGAAGTGATCGAATGGAGATCCTCTTCCTTGATGCAGCACGGAAAGAGTTTGAAAGGTTACCAAACGATCTTCAGCATCTCTTCCTTTCGCATTTTGAAAAGATACAATCCATGCCTCCCCGCCGTCATTTGAGGTATGGTACCCCCTCTCATGTTGAGAAGGTGACGCGAAAGGCACGGATTATATATGAGATTCATGAAGATACCATGTATATTCTCCACTGTTTTGCAGATCATAAGGAATATGAGCAGTGGTATAATTCATATCGCTGACCTCTCTGCCTTCTATAGACAGGATACAGCTCTTCCTGATTGAGCCGGAAATAAAAATGGGGGTTGGTTCTGATACGTTATCCCTGGATCAACCCTGCCGATATTCGCAGAATTGGCAGAGCGGGCAGGGATAGATTGCCTCGTCCTTGCTTGCGAGGGTGATCGACTTTCCACATTTCTTGCATACATACCTGCCCTCTCCGGGCTTGTCACCACATTTGATTGACATGAATTATGTTCGGATGTTTGCGAATATAAATCTTCTGGAATGACAACAGGGTCAGACCAACGTTAACCTTATCCGCACCCTTCATCCTCCTCTGCAACCAATATCTAAAAGACAACCATGGGCGCCAGCAATAACCCCTCTGATAAGCCCCTCCTTACCGATCCTCCCTTCTACCTTCCTGAGTTTGAGTGGTAGTAATCTTTATGGTATACTGGGGTGTACTATAGTATCATGGCGACATCCCAGACGATTAAGCTTGAATCTTCAACAAAAGAGCGATTGACCAGGTTGAAGATCCATCCCCGTGAAACCTATAATGACTGTATTGAGCGCCTGATTGATGTAATGTGTGATGATGAACCCCTTTCTGAAGAAACCCTCAGGCGTCTGGATGAGGCAGAGATCTATATAAAAGCAGGAAAGTTCAGGCCTCTTGACGACGCTATGAGGGATCTTGATCTCCTGTGAAACCTTTTGACATTGTCATCATCCCTCCAGCAGAACGGGATCTTGCCAGGCTCGATCCACCCTCGGCTCAGCGCATCCAAAAGGCGCTTACAGATCTTGCAAATGAGGAGAATCCATACAGGTTTATCAAACGTCTGGAAGGGAACCATAACCCTCCGTTCTTCTCACTCAGGGTAGGAAAATACCGCGCTATTCTGAAGATCCATAATGAGCGTCTGATCATTGTCGTGGTTGAGGTGGGACCTCGAAGAACAGTATACAGAACATTCTAACCGATACTTCTTTGTGGGCAACCCGCACCCTTCATCCTCCTCTGCAACAAACATCTATGGGACAACCATGGGCGCCAGCAATAACCCCTCTGAAAAGCCCTTCCTCACCGACCCTCCTTTTTACCTGCCGGAGTTTGAGGAGTCCTATCGGTACATCATCGATGAGTATGATGTCGAACCAAAGGATATCGGGATCTTCCTCCCCTGTGCGATGCGGAAACCCTACAGCCAGAGCCCGAGCCACCAGCTGATCAAAATGGTCATCTCACAGGTCTTTTCAGATGATCAGTATCATATCGTCGTCTTTGGAACCTGCGGGATCGTGCCGTCTGAGCTTGAGGAGATGTACCCCTATGCCCATTATAAGTACATGCTCGGCAAGGTCAAAGACCAGAAGGTCCTTGACGACTTCCTCAGGATCGAGACCGACCGGGTCGCCGGGTATCTGGAGAAGACGAAAGGGCTCTACCGGTACCGGATCGCCTACTGCCTTGGGATCTTCCGGGAAGCTCTGATCCGTGGAGCTGAGCAGGCCGGGGTGACACTCGATCTCATACTCCCGACCCAGGATATCATCAACAAGGTGATCGAGGAAGGAGACTGTGCCTTCCAGGAAGGGAGCCTCTCGATGGACGACTATCTCGGGGAGTTCTGTGAAGAGCTTGTCAGGTTCCGAAACGAGCACCTGAAAAAAGAGTGATTCTCCTCAGATCAGCGGCTCCGGCTGCGTGCCACCTGTTGCCGGGAGCTTAGCCTGCTTGATTAAGACCGGCTCAGCCGACTGCCGGATCTTCTCAATTATGATCTCCTTTCCTTTCTCTGTCATCGCAAAGACCGGCACCGAGACACCTGCCTGGACGAGTGCGGTTGCACCTGCAATCTCCCTGATTGGTCCGGATGCGCAGGCTGTTACCAGGTCAGCTGCATCCACGAGGGCCTGCGCCTCATCAACGGTGAGACCGGTTGTATGGACGCCGATGATGAGGACATTTGGATACAGGCCCCGGATCGCCTCTGCATCCTGCGGGAGTGCCACGGTTGCGGCGATCCCGGTGAATCCTTCTGCGACTGCACGGGCGGCGCCGCCCACCTGATCCATCGCTCCTGTCTCGGGATAGACGACGATACCGCCTGCCTCTTCGATTCTCCTGATGACTGATGGATACGGGGTAGTTGAGACGAGCCCCGACATTCTGCCGCCGATCCCCTGGACGAGTGAGGGTGTTGGTGCAATCACGGTTCCGGCTCCATCACAGGCGATGACTGCGGCATCCAGCATGCCCGCCCTCATCCCGAAGCTGATGATCTCAGATGCCCCGAACCCGACGAACTCCCGGTCATCTTCGACCTCGCGATCCGGGGTGCACATCCCAAATGCCTGTATCCGGTGGGTGATGTTTGCGGCAATATGCTCCTTTGTCATCTCCGGGATAGGGTATGCAAACCGCTTTGCAAGGGGGCAGTCACGGATGAGCGGATCACCTACCTCCACCACCATACCGTTTCTGATCACAATCCGTGCCCGTCCGCTTGCCTCAATGATATGTTCGTCCTGTTGATATGGCATCTGTTTATCACCTGATTACTCTAATCTCTTCCTTTAGTTAATTGACAATGTCTCTCATGAGAATACATACGCCTGCCTATTCAGTCCTATTCCTGCAGATCGGGCAGGCGAAAATCTTCTCAACTGCTATCGCGTCGATCTCCGCCCTCTTGCCATCCCAGAGGAGGAGACGGTTTTCAAGGAGTTCACCGGTGCCGGTCAGGTATTTGATGACCTCGTTTGCCTGCACGACTCCGATGAATCCGGCAGTTGTTCCAAGCACAGGAAACGTCTCTCTCGGCGGGGCATGGGGGAAGATGCACCTGAGACAGGCGGTCCTGCCGGGTATGATCGTTGTTGCCTGCCCTGAGAAGCCGTGGATACCCCCATGGAAGAGCGGGATCCCTTTCTTAAAAGCACCTTCATTCAGGATGTACCTCGTCTCGAAGTTGTCCATTGCATCCACAATCCCATCGGCATCTTTGATTAATGTGGCGATATTCTCAGAATCAATAGTGGTATGATGTGCTTCTATGATGATCCCGGGATTGATCGCCTCCATCTTCTGTCGTGCAGATTCACTCTTCCTTTCTCCGATATCCGGGGTTGAATGGACAATCTGGCGGTTTAGGTTTGAGAGCTCAACGAGATCATTGTCCGCGATGATGATCTTCCCGACTCCTGCTGCTGCGAGATAGAGTGCAATTGGTGAGCCCAGACCTCCGGCTCCTGCGATGAAGATAGTTGCCTGTTTTAGCTTCTCCTGCCCCTCCTCGCCAAAGAGCATGATCTGGCGGGAGTAGCGTCTCTGTTCGTCTGGTGAAAGCACGGCTCTTTCCTTCTATTGTTTTTTTCTTTGGTGATTCTCTCTTATCTCTCTTCTTATCATTCAGGAGTAGTCATCATATCTTCATCACTTTTCTATCCGACTCCTCAAACACCAATGTCGCTTATTCAAGCACCCGGCAGACAGCACAGATCTCCCCGCTACAGACTTCACCGCAACGACGGCACCGGTTAACCGCTCCTTCTCCCCGCATCCCCGGTTCACCTGCACCGATGATCTCCCGTACATCATCGCGTGCAGAGATCAACCTCTGCCGCGTCCCTGGATATTGCCCCTCAAGATAACTGAGCATCTCCCGCACCTCCCCCCGGAGTGCGGTGTGTGCATACGGGCATTCGGGGAGATCGGTAAATGCCCCCTGTACCATCAGGTAGATTACAATCTCCTTCTCCGAGAGCGGGAGGAGCGGTTTAATCCTGGGAATAAAACAGTCAGGGTATCCTGATGCAGTATCCATAACCATCCGGGGAAGATCGCCCCGAAGCAGGTTCATGAGAACTGACTGTGCCTCGTCATCCAGGTTATGGCCGGTTGCGATCTTCGTCGCCCCGGCACGCCCGGCACCCTCAAGAAGCGCTCTCCTCCTGAGCACCCCGCAGACGGTACATGCCTCCTCTTCGCGGCCTTTGAGCAGGGAGTCGAGATCGGATCCAAAGAGCTCACGAAAACTGATGATCTGCTGCGGAATTCCAAAGCGCCCGACCAGTTCTGCTGCTGCCTCCATCGTTTCCTCACGATAGCCTGCAATCCCCTCGTCGATTGTTACTGCAATGAGATCCGCAGTTGGCCTGACCGCATCGATCTCTCCGGCACCAGTCTCAGAAGATGTACCGTCACCACCGGAAGCGAAGATCCGGGAGAGGATCATCAGGAGGGCGGTGCTGTCCTTTCCGCCTGAGAGACCGACTGCGATCCGGTCGGAATCAGAAATCATGCCCTCTCTTATTATCGTATTTCGCACCCGCTCTTCGCAATCCCTGATGAAATGGTCTGCACAGAGACGGCGGTCTGGATCGGTGAGACAGGCAACGGCAGGCTTTGTGCAGAAGGAGCAGGATTCATCCTTGATGGGAATATTACCCCTGTCACCGGCACTCATCTCTTATCCTCCATGGGAGACGGATACGATTCTGATCTCATCATTCCCGCGAGCAATGAAATCTTCCGGCACAACAGTTCCATTTCTGATCACGATCACGCTTGTCGGGTTGCAGCTAAAAACATTCAGTATTTCGCGAATATCCAGTGGATCCGGCGGAAGGGTATGGCGGCTTTTGTCGGGGAGAATTACCTGCATTCTATAGTGATCTGGATCATAGAGTATCATAAAGCTCCTGATGGATGACCCTCATGTCTCTCCCCCATGTATCAGACTGAACCAGCACTCCGGGATCAGCAGTGTTTATCCATCAGAAGCACCAAGCAACTGTGAAAGCTATGCCATCAAGTATCGCAGGAAAGCAATCTCCAGTCATGCTCAGCCAGGGAGTGGCATCACGGGGGGATCTGATGGATAAAACCGCGAACGAGGCACTGATCGTTCTTGGCTGTCCCGAGGTTCCTGTCCAGCAGGCGCTTGCCCTCTATGCAGCAGACCGGCTGAATGACGATGGATACACGCTCACCATTGCAGGAAACCCCTCTGTTCTGAACCTGCTCAGGATCTCAGATCCAAAAAAGATGTATCTCCGGGAGCTTGTCGAGCTTGAAAAGTGTATCGATGAACTCTCGCAGGAGATCCGGCGGCCATCTCTTGTCCTGGCATTTATCCATAACGATGCCGGGATCTCATATACATCAACGATCCGGTTCCTCTTCCACGGCCGTCTTGTTGTCCTGATCTTTGGGAGGGATGCAGAAGCCCGGGCAGGAGATCTTGATTGCTCCTGCGATCTCATCATGGAGCCCGCGGTTCATAACCCCGGCAAACTCAGAAGAAAGCTCGATCTGGTGATGGGGTGGGAGAAGCGATGAAAGTAAAGGGAGTTCTCTTTCCAGCAGAAAGAACTTTTCCGGGGGGCATTCTATCATGAGCTGTGTACAGAACCTTGGATATGAGGTGATCCTGGAATATACGTCCTTCAAGGAGAGTCGGGAATATATCGAGAAGCACTATACCGAGGTCTATTATGTCGATCCCGGATTCCTCCTCTTTGAGAAACGGATGATAGGGGTGCCTCCGATTGCAGTTGCCATTGAAGGAGGGGATACGGTGATCCTCCCCTATACAAAGCCCTGTTTTGGGACATACCTCCTCCGGGTGCAGGATGAGGAAGGGGCGGCATATGTCCGGGCAAATGCACGGCGAAAACCGTGAAATACGTCATCATATCAAAGATATAACTCCCTGAATCCCTTTTCCTCTATTATCTTATCCTTATTTTTGGCTTTATTGATACCTGATACCGAGTCATAACCTGTCTCTGAGTTGACCCCTCCCGGCTTCAGGGGGGGCACTGCCTGCCCCCTTTCGCCTGTCGGGGTGGGCGACCTGCGGTCACCAAGCGGGGCTGATTGCCCCGCAATGAGGATTATGGCGCTTTCGCGCCGGAATTGTTTTCATTTCAATCTCATTGGAGAGAAACAAACGACAGTAACGCGCCCTGCCGCTTCCCCTTCTTTGATGGATCCACAGCCACCCGCATCGCCCATTTATCTCGCACCGGATACAGTCGTATTGTTGGGCTTACCCATTTCTTTCATTTCCCACCGGCGCCGGTGTGCGATGTCTGCTTTTGCCTGCTATCCTTCTGCCCCTCTCACCCTTCCGTCCTTTCAGAGAGCACCCTGAGCGCCTCCCATGCGGCATCCTGCACGATATCCTTCTCATCGTCGAGCAGGGGCCGGATCTGTTCTGCAACAGCCGGATCGCCGATCTTCCCGAGTGCTTCAGCGGCAGCTGCCCGGACTTCCGCCCTTTCATCCCCGAGCAATCCTGTAAGAGGAGGTATCGCACGAGCGTCCCGAATCTCTCCAAGTGCCACGGCCACACCCCGGCGAACCCAGCGATCAGCACCTTCGAGGCATCCGATCAGGGGCTCGACTGCAATCGGATCCCCAATGGCACCAAGCGACTTGATGACAACAAAGACGACATCGCTCTCCTGATCGGAGAGAGATCCTATCAGGGCGGCGGCTGCATGCGGATGGTGGATCTTTCCCAGTTCTGTTGCTGCCTTCACGCGGTACGGTATACTGACATGGGTGAGCTGTTCGACAAGAATATTGATGCTCTTCCCATCCCGAAGCACCCTCCTCTGGAGAACATCCATCTCATCTTCTTCCCTGATATCCAGATGCCATCCCCTCCATAGTACCTTTACTCACCCTGATCTGAGGTAAAAGTATCTGCTCACCCTTTCTTCCCGCTCCAATAGTTTGACTTGAGCCCTAATCTCTCTCTGACATCTTTACAATCCTTACATATTCTCTTTCACTCAGCCTGAATCCTGATGCCACTAAAAAATCAAGTTCTGTTTGAAAGTGAATCAGCCCATCTTCAGCAGCCATAAGGAGAATGCCTATTGTTCCGGTAATTGGAATCCCAAGTTCAGAAGCTGCATTTCTTCCATCCTTGTCGTCAATGAGTAGAAGAGCCCCGAGTTCCTGTGCACAAATGATTGCCTCAGACTCTCCACGATCCAGGTTTAGTGACAGTGCATCAACTGCCTGTCTATTATGAACAGTTCTGAGATGAATCCATCGAGAATTTGCAACCTCCGCTGAACCATACAAAGTTCCCCCACGAATAACGACTTCATTATATACTTCCTCTGGAATCACGATCTCTTCAAAGAAGTCTTTCAGAAGAGAGAGTTTCCTGATCTTCGAAAGTGCGATAAGCGGCGTGGAATTTGAGACAACAACCATGGATTACCGCTCCAGATGCTTTCGGAGGGTTTTTAGATCTGACTCTGCATCCTCGGCTGAATAATCAACAGGTATGTTATTCTCATCCAGGAGCATGATCATCTCCCATTTGCTCTTCATTCCTGCAAATTCTGCCGCTTTACCGAGTGATAATCTTCCATCCCTATAGAAAGCAACTGCCAGCGTACGACGTAGAAATCTGTCGAGTTCATCTTCACGGACTTTGATTACGGAAAGAAATGTTTTTGGTATGGTAAATGTTGCATCCATGGTAACATCACGTTGAGTATATTTTATCTGAGGTAATAAATTTTCTTCCTGTTTGATTGTAGTGTCCGATTATCACCCATATAGTCGAATAGGGAAGGGGTGTT
>NPIG01000115.1_pt1 | contig 91970 bp, 89 predicted proteins | sample 8637441 | NCBI WGS metagenome assembly NPIG01 (sample SAMN07420675, study PRJNA396082) | bioreactor metagenome | isolation source: sample BR6 brine-fed electro-methanogenic bioreactor BR | place: Japan: Kochi | collected 2016-06-14
TCCCGGTGCGCCAAACGGGTGCTCAACGGCCCCTGCGGCGGGTCCACCAACGGCAAGTGTGAAATTTCCAAGGACACGGACTGTGCCTGGCAGCTGATCATCGACCGGCTCAAAGCCCTGGATAAAATGGAGGATTATGAAACCGTCGCCCCTGTGAAAGACTGGTCCACTGACCGGGCCGGGGGCCCCAGAACCGTAACCAGGGAGGATGTGAAGATATGAGCGGATATGTGAGCGACAGCAGACTGGAACGCGTGTTAAAGGCGGGACATCTGGGAGTGACGTCCGAGTGCGGGCCGCCCCGGGGCAGTGATCCGGAGGATATCAAGAAAAAAGGGCTGCTGATCAAGGAGTATGTGGATGCGGTGAATGTCACAGACAACCAGACCGCCATGACCCGGATGTCGTCTCTGGCCGCCTGTATTCACCTGAAGCTTCTGGGCATCGAGCCGGTGCTGCAGATGGTGACCAGGGACCGGAACCGGGTGGCCCTGCAAAGCGATATCCTGGGGGCTGCATCCTTTGATATTCCAAACATGCTGTGCCTGTCCGGCGATCATCAGAGTTTCGGGGACTGTGCCCAGGGCCAGAACGTGCATGACCTGGATTCCATGCAGCTGGTGCAGACGGTCCGGCATATGCGGGATGAAGGCAAGTTTCTGGGAGGCGACGACATCAAGCGGCCGCCCCGGATTTTTGTGGGGGCCGCGGCCAACCCGTTTGCCGATCCCTTTGAGATCCGGGTGCCCCGGCTGGCCAAGAAGATCGCCTGCGGGGCCGAATTCATCCAGACCCAGTGCATCTACAATCTGGACAAGTTCAAGGAGTGGATGCGGCGGGCCGCGGACCGGGGGTTGACGGAAAAGGTGTTCATCATGGCCGGCATGACCCCCATGAAGTCCGTGGGTATGGCCAAATACATGAAAAACAAGGTACCGGGCATGGATGTGCCCGATGAGATCATCGACCGGCTGGCGGGCGTGGAAAAAAAGAAACAGGCGGAAGAGGGCATCAACATCTGCGTGGAGCATATTCAGGAACTCAAGGAAGTGCCCGGGATTGCCGGTTTCCATATCATGGCCATTGAATGGGAGGAAAAAGTCCCGGAAATTGTTGAACGAAGCGGGCTGTATCCAAGACCTGAAATATAGGTACCGCCCTTTTTTGGATCCAATGGAGACCAGGGCCTGAAGAGATATTTCAGGCCCTGGTTTTGTGCCTTGGCAGTTATGGATGTGTGATTTTCGATATAAGGAGATGGTATGGCAGTCATTGTCAGATACATTGTTGTCAGGAACGGAGAGGAAAAAATGACATTTGCGACAAAAAAGGAAGCAGACGCCTATGACAAAATGCTTGATATTGCCGACAATTTGTTTGAATTCCTTGACAAGTCAGAATTGAAGCTGCCTGAAGAACAGATGGAACGGATCTCCTTGCTTCTGGCTGAAAACAGGGATGTCGTGATGCCCATCCTGCGGGGAGTGAGCCCCAGAAAACAGGCACCTGCCAAACCGAAAAAATCTTTGGAAAAATCCGAAGATAATGCCGATGCCGGCCCGTCCGAAGCCGCCCCGGCCCCCAGACGGAAACCGGCGAAAAATTAACGGTTCAATTTTTTGAATACAACTGATTTCCGCCATAATTTATTATATTTCAGTTGGTTACAATTGTTGGTTCTCTGAGGGGATTGCTGATGTATGCTGAAAAGTTCAAAATTATGAACAGACGAGGTCCCGGTTTTGGTCAGGGGCAGAAGGATAGCGGCGCATGTTTTTTTGTGGACTGTTGAAACCACTGGTAAAAAAGGATGATTTGGAAAAAATATTTTTATGGGCAAAGAATTTTGTGTCTGGCACGCGCGTTGCATTAACAATATCCAACTAATCGCCAATTAGTTTTTTCATCTTTTTTTCCTTTTCTGAAAAGGCCGCCTCCAAAAGGGCGGCCTTTTTCAGTTTTGGTATATCTGACACGAATCGATACGCGATGCTATCTGACGCATGATTCGATCAAAGGCGGGGGACTGGGGGGTATTGAACCGTCTTCGGAATACCTCTTCTCTCATGTTTTCAGGCAGCGCACCGATATCCGGCATGAATTGATTCTCATGGGAGACATCTGCCATGCGCTGCTGGAGCACCCGTGCCCTGACAGGTCCTGAGACGGCGAATTCAGCAAACCGGATTCCGGCTTCATTGGCACTGATATCCACAAAACTGTATCCAGAGCCGGTCTGTGCATCTTCCATCTCTTTTGCCAGGCCCAGGGATCGTGCCAGGTCGCCGGATGCCGATACCGTGATGGCGGCCGAGGAAAGAAAATGCTGGGCCAGGTCCTCTCGGCCATGGAGCAGAAAAACAATATCCGGCCGGAATGATGACAACCGGTCCCGGTTTTCCGGCGCCAGAAAACCGGACAGATCCTGGTTCATGACATGGGCGGCCAGCACCTGGAGAACAGCCGTGTTTTCAGCCGCGGGATCCTGGGACAAGGCTGTATTTTCCATGGCCCGCCCGAACAACGGCTTTATCACTGAAATCAGGGATGTTTTTTTCATTTCCAGCAATGAGGCCTGCTCAACCAGAAAATTGTGATATTCGATCAGGCGCTTCTGATGAGCCATGGAAAACATCTGCTGCCTGGCTTCATCCGTCAGGGCTGCCAGCATCAGGGGGTCCCATCGAAACTGCACAAAGAGACGATCCTCATCGATGGTCACAGCCTGTATCTGCTGAATCAGGGATATGATCCCGGCATATCCCGGTGTGTCCATGAGCCTTGCGTGGATATGGGCCGAGGCCCGCTGTACGACAAAGGACGGCATCCGGAGGCGGCCGATCTGTGCCTGTTCAATGGTCAGTACGTCCGGACCGGGGTGTACCGCCATGGCCAGGTTGATCCATTTTCCCAGAAGTATGTCAGGGATCTGAATCGTGGCATAAATTACAGCAATGTTCGTCAGCAGATGAACCTTTACAGCCACTTTTTTTTCATCCATCACCCGGGCTATCCCGTATCCCATGAGCAGATTCAATTCGTTTTCCGGAATGATCAGGGATTTCAGCGGTCCCTGGTCCGGATTTCCGGATTTCAGGGGGGCCAGCAGCTGTCTGGCCCGCTGAATATCGGCCTGGTCAATCTGGGCTGGCGCCTGCACATGGGGATACGGATCCACCACCATGATCACCAGACCAGCCGGAATCAGAATGATCAGCGCCAGGATGGTGAGCAGGATCAGTCTGAAAATGGTTCTCATGGCAACAGCCGGCGAAGCTGATCGATAATTTCCCGGTTGTCGGGAAACCGCCTGGACTGATGTTTGGAAAAAATGGTGGTCTGATCGGCTGTGATGTCATAGATACCATTGCTTCCCGGCACCAGAACCGGAGTGATGTGCAACTCTTTCTCAATGATGTCTGCCAGACCGGCAGCCCTTGGTTTGTAGTTTCAGACAGAACAGTAGGTGATCTTGATTTCCATAAATGCCTCCTTTCAAAGGGGAATGATAAGGGGTGTCCCCATTCAGCGGTGTCAAAACATCAGGAATCGGTTGTGATATCGTCTGGATTATAGTAAAGGTAAAATATTTTTATTGCAATGACTGGGAAAGCGTTTAGGTCAATTTACATTGAAATGTTAAAAAAGGTGATTCCATGACAGAGGTTATTTTTGGTTTCCTGAACAGTATCGGTTTTACCCACCCGCTCCATCCTGCGTTTACCCATATCCCCATGGGCATGGTCATCGGTGCAGTGGTTTTCCGCCTGGCATCTTTTCTGCCCCGGATGAAACCGCTGGCAAAAACCGGGTATCATTGTGTGATTCTGGGCCTTCTGGGGGTTTTCCCCACCATCTTCACCGGATACCTGGACTGGCAGCACCGGTTCGGGGGCACCTGGGAGTTTCTGATTGTTCTGAAAATGGTGCTGGCAGCCGTTCTTACAGCCCTGCTGCTGTTGACCGCCATCAAGGATGATCCGGAAAACCGCGGATTTGACCGGGTTACCGGATGGTATGTGCTGATGGTACTGGTGGCCGTCGGGCTGGGGTTTTCAGGCGGTGAGCTGCAATATGGATAAGACCGGGAACCCGGCCGGCCAAGGGAAGTATGGAAGAACCGGGCCGTGCATCGGTTTCATTATGCGTGGCCGTGCCTGCCAGGGCATGGCGGTTGTTTCAGATGATGATTGAAGAAAACAATACAGGGGGTATCAAAATGATGAGAAAAATCGGATTGCTGTTGGTGGCCGCGGCCATGCTGCTGCCGGGCGGCCTGCCGGCGTCAGACTATGCTCATAGACTGGAAATGAAGGACATGACCGTATCCTGGACCCTGGACGGGGATCAGGTCCGGATGGAATTGAGTGCCAAAACTACGGGCTGGGTGTCCATGGGCATCGATCCGGAAGATGCCATGGGCGGCGGCGACATCATCATCGGGGCCGTCAAAAACGGGAAGGTGCGAATCGAAGACCATTTTGCGGACAAAAAACGGGGGCATTCTCCGGATGAAAAACTGGGGGGAACCAGTCAAGTCACGGATCCGGCCGGAAAAGAAGAGAACGGTGTGACCACCATCTCCTTCACCCGTCCGGTCACCGCATCGGAACAGTGGGACAAATCCATCCAGGCCAGCGGCAAGACCCGGGTCATGTTTGCCTTTGGCACCGGCAGGGATTCCTTTATCGCCGGGCATCAGTACCGGACGGTATATGACATCGATTTTGCCACGGGAGAGGCTGTCAAGGTCAAATGACCGTTTGGAGGAAAACCGCCGGCCTGTCCGTCACCGGATGGGCCTGCTGTCTGTTGCTGATTCTTCCGGTATCTGTTTTTGCCCAGGATGCCGGACAGAATCATGCGGCCCATGACCAGAACGTCCATACATCGGTGATCCGGGTGGATCCGCACCATGACCATAATGCCATGGCCATGGATGCCGGGAATGACACCAGCGCACTGGCGGGTCAGGTGAAGGTCGAGGAACGGCTGGGTCACTATATCGATCTGGAGGCCCGGTTCCTGGACGCAAGGGGCCGGCCGGTGACCATCGGGGATGTTTTTGAAAGGCCCGTGGTCCTGTTGCCCATCTGGTTTTTCTGTCCGTCCGTGTGCACGTTTCTCCAGGCGGATCTGGCAAAAGCCTTGAACCGGGTGGATCAGGAGCCCGGAAAGGAGTTCAATATCATCACGTTGAGTTTTTCAGATGATGAAGGCCCCTCCCATGCCCTGGCCGCCAAAAACAATTATGCCAACCTGGTTCAGCGCGATTTCCCGCTGAAAAACTGGTTCTATCTCACCGGGGATGCGGAAAACATCCGGCGGGTGACTGATTCTCTGGGGTATTATTTTGTCAAGAAAAAACCCCATGAATATATCCACCCCAATGCCATGGTGGTGCTGGCAGAAGATGGAAAGATCATCCGGTATCTGTACGGCCCCGGATTTCTGCCCTTTGACCTGGGCATGGCATTGGCCGAGGCCCGGAAAGGGGAACCCGGGGTGTCCATCAAACGGCGGGTCCTTTCTTTCTGCTTTGATTACGACCCTGAAAACAAGACCTATGTGTTTCGGATGTTCCGCATCACCGGGACGGTGATTCTGGTGCTTCTGGCCGGATTTCTGGTATTTCTGGTCCGACCGGGAAAGAAAAACAGGCAGAGACGGTCGGGAGAGTAAAACCAGGGCAGGGGGGCATCATCTGAACCCGCCGGATCACGCTTGACCGGCCGATTTCTCCGGGGACGTCTCCCTGCATGAAAGGCTGTCATGGAAACTGTCAAATCATTTTATCAAACCCCTGAGCCGGCTGGATTCACCGGGATCCGGTCATGGCTCATCACCTATGACCACAAACGCATTGCGCTGCTGTATCTGTTTTCCATCCTGTTCTGGTTTTTGACGGCTGTGTCCCTGGGCGGGCTGATCCGGCTGGAGCTGTTGACGCCCGGAAAGACGGTTCTGAGCGCCCAGATGTATAATTCCGTGTTCACCCTGCATGGCGTGATCATGATCTTCCTGTTCGTCATTCCGGCCCTGCCCGCTATTTTCGGCAATTTTTTCCTGCCCATCCATATCGGGGCCGATGACGTATATTTCCCCCGGCTGAACCTGCTGTCCTGGTACCTGTATATGGCCGGTGGGATCGTGGCCATTGTGTCGCTGTTTTCAGACGGGTTTGCCGACACCGGGTGGACTTTTTATGTGCCGTTTTCCATCTCCACCAACACCAATGTGTCCACGGCTGTGTTCGCCGCCTTTATCCTGGGGGTCTCCTCCATGCTCACCGGCATCAATTTCATCACTACCATCCACAAGATGCGGGCAAAAACCATGGGGTGGCTCCAGCTGCCGCTGTTCACCTGGAGCCTGTACGCCACGGCCTGGGTCCAGCTGCTGGCCACGCCCGTGGTATCCATCACCCTGGTGCTGGTGATGATCGAACGGTTTTTTGATGTGGGGCTGTTTGACCCGGCCCGGGGCGGAGACCCGGTCCTGTATCAGCACCTGTTCTGGATGTATTCCCACCCGGCCGTGTACATCATGATCCTGCCGGGGATGGGCGTGATTTCCGAGATCATTCCGGTGTTTGCCCGAAAATCGATCTTCGGGTACAAGGCCATAGTGGCCTCATCTCTGGCCATCGCCATTGCCGGATCCCTGGTGTGGGCCCACCACATGTATACCAGCGGCATGAGTGATACGGCCGTGTTCGTGTTCTCCCTGCTCACCTTTGTGGTGGCCATTCCGTCGGCCATCAAGGTGTTTTCCTGGGTGGCCACCCTGTACAAGGGCGCCATCGAGATGACCCCGCCCCTGTTCCTGTCCCTGTGCTTCATTTACCTGTTTTCCGTGGGCGGGCTCACCGGGCTGGTCCTGGGAGCGGCCGGGGCCAACATCCATGTGCATGACACCCATTTCGTGGTGGCCCATTTTCATTTCACCATGTTCGGGGGTACCGGGTTCGCCTTTTTTGCGGCCCTGCACTACTGGTGGCCCAAGATGTTCGGCAGGATGTATGAGTTTAAAAAAGCGTATATCTCAGCAATTCTTGTCACTGCCGGGTTCATGCTCCATTATGTGCCCATGTTTGTGCTGGGGCTCCAGGGCATGCCGCGCCGGTACTACGACTACCTGCCCCAGTATGCCAGCGGCAATTTTTTTGCCGGTTTCGGGGCTTTGTTCATGATTGCCGGCATCAGCCTGATGATGGGAAACCTGCTGGTTTCTCTGAAACGGGGACAGCCTGCTGTGGCTGATCCCTGGGGCGGGGTCACCCTGGAGTGGACCATTGCCTCGCCCCCACCGCTGCACAATTTTGAAAGCGATCCGGACGTGCCGGATTACCCTTATGATTTTTCAAGACTGACGGCGGCCGGATCCGGCAGACCGATACCGGGCGGGACCCCAGCCAGCAAGTCCGTGGACCCGGAGGCGGAAAAATGAGGGCAAAAACAGACCCCACCGGCAAGAAACTGGGCATGTGGCTGTTTCTGTATACTGAGATCATCCTGTTCGGCGGACTGTTTGTCCTGTATGCTGTGTATTTTGCCATGTATACTGAAGATTTCATTGCCGGTGCCGGGGAACTGGACCGGTTTTTCGGGGTGGTGAACACCGTGATTCTGCTGGTGTCCAGTTTTTGCGTGGCAGCCGCTGTCACAGCGGTGCAAAAATCCCAGAACGGGATCGTTCTGGCGGGCCTGGGAGGTGCCCTGGCCTGCGGGGCCGTGTTTCTGATAAACAAGTATATCGAATGGGGGCACAAATTTGCCCACGGCATCTATCCGGGGTCAGACCGGCTGGCGGAGGGCCCGGCCGGCCAGAATCTGTTTTTCGGTCTGTATTATGTGGTCACCGGGCTTCACGGGCTTCACATCGTTATCGGCATGATACTGCTGGCCGTCAGCCTGGTGCTGGCCGCCCGGCAGAAGATCACGGCCCGGAACGATACGATTCTGGACAATTCAGGACTTTACTGGCACCTGGTGGACCTGATCTGGATCTTTATTTTTCCGTTGTTTTACCTGGTGGTGTGATGGAAGGAGGCATCGATGGCATCTGAATCCCATATCGTTGAATACAGAACCCTGGGGCTGACCCTGGCGGCTCTGCTGGTGATGACCGGCGTGACCGTGGGGGCCGCATCTGTCGATCTGGGGTGGATCAATGTCTGGATCGCCCTGATGATCGCATCGGTCAAGGCCGGTATCGTGCTGCTGGTGTTCATGCACATGCGGTTCGAAGGCCCGCTGCTGCGGTGGTCGTTTCTGGCCACGGTTCTGTTTCTGGCCATCATGATCGGGTTCGTGTTCTGGGACGTGGCGTTCAGGTAGGGAGGTTCCATGACTGATATTCTCAATCCCGTGGCATTGGTGGACCGGTCTTTTTACTTTATCATCGGTTTTTCCTTTGTGTTTCTGTTCGCCATCACCCTGGTGATGATCTATTTTGTGATCCGGTACCGCCGGTCCCGGCATCCGGTGCCCGCGGACATCCGGGGGAACTGGAAGCTGGAGATTGCCTGGATCTTTATTCCCACCCTCATCGCCCTGACCATGTTCGTGTCCGGGTGGCAGGCCTATACCGGGCTTAGAAACGTGCCTGAAGGGGCTTTGGAGGTGGATGTCATTGCCCAGTCCTTTTCCTGGATTTTCATCTATCCCACGGGCAAGGAAACGGAAAACGAACTCCAGGTGCCGGTGAACACGCCCGTGAAACTCAACATTACCTCGATGGATGTGATTCACAGTCTGTATATCCCGGCGTTCCGGGTCAAAGTGGACGCAGTCAAGGGCCTGACCACCTATGCCTGGTTTCTGCCGGAAACCATGGGCGACTATTTTCTTCAATGCACCGAGTTCTGCGGTGTGGGGCATGCGGACATGACCGGCGTGGTCCGGGTGGTGTCCGGGGATGAATTTGATGAATGGGTGGAAGAGGTTGACGGATGGTAAAAGGAAACCGGCTCGCTGTGGCAGCCGAGCTGACCAAATTCCGGCTCACCGGATTCATCACCCTGTCCGCCCTGTTCGGTTATATGCTGGCAGCCCCTGCCCCGGTCCCGGGGATCGATCTTCTGGTCACCGGGGCCGGGGTCTGGCTGCTGGCGGCCGGAGCCGCCGTGCTCAATCATGTTCAGGACCGGCACTATGACCGGTGGTTTGCCAGAACAAAACACCGGTGCCTTGCACAGAACCGGGTGCCGGTGTGGACCGCCGGATGGATAGCATCGGGCCTGGTAACGTCCGGCCTGACCCTGCTTGCCGGTGGGCTGGATGCACACCTGCCCTGGATGCTGGGAATTATATCTCTGGTCTGTTACAACGGCCTGTACACCCCGCTGAAGAAAAAAACATTGCTTGCCGTGTGGCCCGGTGTGGTCTGTGGCATGCTGCCCCCGGCCATCGGGTGGACGGCCGTTATTCCGGATGTGTGCCAGGGTAACGGATTTCAGCTGGTCGGGGTGATGCTGGTGATGGGCATCTGGCAGGTGCCCCATTTTCTGATCCTGGCTGCGGGCCAGCCGGTTTTTGATCCCGGTGCGGACCGGTTTCCCAGCGTGGTCCGTGTGTGGACGAAAACGGAATTGTGTCTTCAGATTTTAATATGGGTCTGTGTCTACAGCCTGGGAATTTTCTGGTTTCTTCTGAATGACGGGATGCTCAATCCGGGGTTTTCCGCGGGCCTGGCTGCCCTGGCTCTGATCCTGCCTGTGGTGATGGGATTTTGTTTCTATGGCCGTCCGGCCCGCCCCAGGGCCGGGGGATTTGCCGCCATCAATCTGTCCATGTTCCTTTTCATGGTGCTGGGGATCCTGGACCGGCTTCTGCCAGCTGTTTTTCCGCTGCAATAATGGCGGTGATGCCGGTGTGCAGATTCTGAATGATCCGGGGTTCACCGATTCCCAGCCGGAACCGGTTGCTGATGTCAAACACGGCCCCGGTCACGGCGGTTTTTTCACCCCGGGTGCCCCGGATCTGAAGCCCGTGGGCCGATGCCAGTTCATTGAGCCGGTCCGGGTGCTGTTCCAGTTCCGGCAGCCGGATATGCACCCCGGCCCGCATGGCGGTGCCGATGTTGGTGGGACAGGCGGTCAGATACCCTTTACAGGGGTCCCGGACAAAGGACAGGGACCGGTTCAGCCCTTCAAGGGCCAGGACCAGCCGGTTGAAAACCCCGGACAGGGCCCCGTTCTTTCCCAGGCAGATGATGCGCAGGTGGTCCTCTTCATTGACCCACACAAAGAATTTCCTGTCATGGCTGGCATACACCCCCCGGGATGCGGGAAACCCGCAGGTGATGCCGGCGGCTTCCTGAAACCGGTCCCCGGGTAAAAATGCCGTGCCTGCCTCAGCCCGCGTGACGATCTGTTCCGGGGAAAGGCCTCCCATGGGATGATAGTTCCCCGTGAAAGGAACGGGCAGGGCGGCCACCGCGTCTTTGATCTTTTGTTCCACCACCTGCCGGGCATCCGGGGGCATGTTGGGGGTGAAGGGGTGGCCTGACAGGTTTCGTGCCGTTCTTATCCGGGTGGAAAGGATATAGCGCCCCTCCGGGTCCGGATCATCCAGATCCAGGGATATCAGGTGTGACACATGCCGGATCGGACCGGTGATCCGGTGACAGGCCCGGATCACCGGATCGAAAATTTCTTGAAAAAGGGTATAGGATTCGGGATCGCCGGCATAGATGCCGATGTCGGAATCGGGATTTTCCCGGCCGGACCGGATCGCCTGCTCCAGGGTGAACCCGGTAGCGGTTTTACGTCCGGACAGGCGCTGGAACAGGGAGGGGGTTAAAAACCGGCTTGTCAGGGATCCGGCATTGGCCGGGAACACGGAATGGCAATCCGGATCAGGTGTCATACCCGGAGGCCTGGGACGATATTCCCCGGGCCAGGGTGGTCTGGATGATGTCCAGCACCGCGCAGTCCTGGTGACACCCGGGCAGCTTTTTTTTGTTTTCGCAGGTCAGGCAGGGGCTGCGGGTCAGGTATCCGATTTCAAAATCGAACCGGTCTCTGTTGATTTGTGTTTTCATGGCAGCTTTTCTCTGGTTATTCACAGCACCGTACTATATCAGAGACAGAGACCCACCGTCAACACAAGGCAAAAAAAACACGCGGGTCTTTTGCCTTGTCAGACTGTGCAACACATGATAAGTGAAGCATCATGAGATATTTTTTTGGGGTCAATCGTATTTAAATGGGAAGGTGAATTTTTGTGGGTGATTCTCGATTCGCGGAATTAAAGGAAAAAGAGAAACAGGCAAGAAAACAGATTGTCATTGAATCCGCCCTGGCACTGTTTGCGAAAAAACCGTTCTATGAGGTGGGCATGCGGGAGGTGGCGGACGAGGCCGGCATATCCGCCGCCACCATCTACCGGTATTTTCCCAGCCAGGAAGCGCTGTTCAACGAGGCTTTTCTTCAGGATATTTCCGCTGCCTGCGAAGAGTTCAAAACACTGGTGGAGACCGATGCCCCCGCCAGTATAGAGCAGTTCGGCATCAAATTCGTGGATCATCTCATTAACAATGAGTCCACGTTTCAGATGATGGCCTATCTGATGCTCAAAGACAATCTGTCCCACCCGGTCATGGGAAAATTCGACTCCGTCACCAAAATTTTTTTCGATCTGTTTTCCCGGCTCCTGATCCGTCATGGTGTGGCAAAGGAACAGGCCCGGATCTATTCCCATTCATTTGTGGCATCCATTACCGGCATTCTCATGACTTTCCGCAACTCTTCAGTAAAAGACAAGACATCCACCCGAAATCATATTATCAAAGTGGTGCGGATCACTGCATCCCTGTACACAAACCAGCTGCTGGATCACCTGGCCCGGCACCGTGACAGTGCCTGACCGGGGTGACCGGGCATGATCTCAAGGAGGGTAGCGTTATGGGAAAGACCGTACTGGTGCCGGTGGCCCAGGGAATCGAGGAGATGGAAGCCATCACCATTATTGACGTGCTCCGGCGGGCCGGGGCCGATGTGGTGGTGGCGTCCGTGGATGACCTGACCGTCCATGCGGCCCGGGGCATTGAATTCAAAGCGGACATGCTGATCAAAGACTGCCGGGACCGGGCTTTTGATCTGATCGTTCTGCCCGGCGGGATTCCAGGGGCGGACAACCTGAAACAGTCAAAAGATCTGGCGGACCTGCTCAGAAAACAGGCGGCACAGAACAAACTGTACGGGGCCATCTGCGCCTCGCCCGCGGTGGTGCTGCATTCCCTGGGCCTGGTGCCCCCCGGGGCCGTGACCTGTCATCCGGCGTTTGCCGACCGGATCGAAGGCGGGACCGTTCAGGACCGGAACGTGGTCATCAACGGCCCCTGTATCACCAGCAAGGGAGCGGGGACCGCCCTGGAGTTTGCACTGACACTGGTCCGCCAGTTGTTTGACGACAAAGTGCTGGCCGATGTCAAGGGCGGTCTGGCCCTTTAGCGGGTTGCCGGTAAAACGGCTGGCACAATGGATCGGCACTCTTCGGCAGCGGACCCTGCAGATCGGTCTGGGCTTCGGCATGCTGGTGATTGTGATACTGGTCGAAATCCTGGCGGTGTCTCCGGCAGGGATCTATTCCTATACGGCAAACGGTTACCAAAATTTCAAGATCTCTGCCCCCAAAGTCCGGATTCTGGCGGAAATTAACCGGGTGCCCGCCATCCGGACCCTGATCACCTGCCATCCTTATTCTGAAACCATCCTTGTACGGCAGCGGCATTTTGTCCGGACCCCGGAACTGGATGCCGCGGATGTGTGGATCGCCCGATACAGGAATCACAATGTAGTCCTCTTTTTGTTCCGGGAACAGACCCTTTCCCGGATACTGATGTTGAAAACCCGTTTCAACCGTGAGATGTCCTCGCCCCTGTTCGACACCTGCCGGCCGGACCTGCTTGGTGACATCGATGCTTTTCTCGAGACACAGACAGCCCTTCCGGTGTTTTATGACTGAAAACGGGCATTGAATGTTCCCGGCGGTTGCTGTATATTGACGGTTTCAATCGTTAACATAGCGGACCGGTTTTTTAAGGTCTGAAATCGTCAGGAAAAATGCATGAAGCAGATAGATGACACACAATCGACACGGATCGGAGTGGTGGGGGCCGGCTCCTGGGGGACCGCACTGGCCAAGCTGCTGGCGGAAAAAGGGTTTGACATCGATTTCTGGGTGTTTGAGCCGGAAGTGAAAGAACAGATCGAGACCTTCCGGGAAAACCGGGTCTTTCTGCCGGGGTTTTCGCTTCCCGAGTCCATCCGGCCCTTCAATGATATCGAACCCGTGGTCAGGGACAAGGACCTGATACTGGTGGTGGTCCCGTCCCATTGCATGCGGTCCGTGGCCATCCAGATGAAACCGTATGTTTCCAGGGATGCCGTGCTGGTCAGTGCGTCCAAGGGGATCGAAAACAAGACCCATTTGACCATGACCGGGATTCTGGCGGAAATTCTGGATTTTCTGCCCCCGGACAATCTGGCGGTCCTGTCCGGCCCCAGCTTTGCCAAGGAAGTGGCGGCGAACATCCCCACCGTAGTGGCGGCCGCATCCGTGAACGACCAGGTGGCCCGGTTCGTCCAGGCCGTGTTCGCGTGCCCCACGTTCCGGGTCTATGTCAACCATGATCCCATCGGCACCCAGATCGGCGGGGCCATGAAAAATGTGCTGGCCATTGCTGCGGGCATCTGCGACGGGATGAACATGGGACTCAATCCCCGGGCCGCCCTGATCACCCGGGGGCTCACGGAAATGAACCGCCTGGGCACCCGGCTGGGGGCGGATCCGCTCACCCTGTCCGGGCTGGCCGGGGTCGGGGATCTGCTGCTGACGTGCACCGGCGCGCTGAGCCGGAATTACACGGTGGGGGTCCAGATCGGCCAGGGCAAAAAACTGGATGACATCATTTCTGAAATGCGCATGGTGGCCGAAGGGGTGAAAACCACCCGGTCCGTGTACAATCTGTCCAGAAAACTGGGGGTGGACCTGCCCATCTGCAACGAGGTCTACCATGTGCTGTTCGAGAACTATCCTCTGGAGGAAACCATCCAGCGCCTGATGAACCGGTCGTTGAAACACGAGCTGGACGGGGTCCTGTAACCCTGAGCAACCCCGGGCTGCAGGGGACGGCCCCTTTTTTCGGGAAAAACCGTGTGAACACAAGGAGGTCATATGCCTTACGTGAATATCAAAATTACCAGGGAAGGGGCCACAACGGAACAGAAAGCGCAGCTCATCCAAGGCGTCACCCGGCTGCTTCAGGAGGTGCTGGGAAAAAATCCCGCCACCACCTTTGTGACCATCGAGGAGCTGGACACGGACAACTGGGGGGTCGGCGGCATCCCGGTCACGGAACTGCGGAAGCAGCAGAAGTGAGCGGTCGCGTTTCCCGGCTTGCAATCCATGACATTTTCCATTCGCGAGAGCCTGGGCCTGACAGACGGGTCCGGCGTGATCAGCCTTATCGGGGCCGGCGGCAAAACCAGCCTGATGTTCAGGCTTGCCCGGGAACTGGCCGCCTTGGGCCGCACCGTCCTGACCACCACCACCACGAATCTGTTCTTTCCATCCCTGGACCAGTCACCGGTCACCCTGGTGACGGAAACCGTCCCTGAGTTTCTGGCCCGGGCCGGTGCGGTGTTAAAACACCATCCCCATGTTTCCGCCGGTACCTGCCGCCTGCCGGAGACCGGCAAACTCAAGGGGTTTGCCGCTGCCATGATCGACGAGATCCGGCAGGCAGGGCTGTTTGACTGGATCATTGTGGAAGCGGACGGGGCCAGGCAGCTGCCCATCAAAGCCAGTGACGTCCATGAACCGGTGATGCCGTCCGCCACCACCGTCATCGTCCATGTCACCGGGCTTGACGCGCTGAACACCCCGGTGGATGATACCCATGTGCACCGTCCCGCCATTTTCCGTGCCAATACCGGCCTGGCCCCCGGCAGCTGCGTGGACGTGAATGCCGTGGCGGTCTCCTGTGTGCTGGAGCTCCGGAAGGCCCGGGCATTGGCCGGATCTGATCCGGATACCGCGGTCTGGCTCAACAAGGCGGACGATCCACAGCGGATGGCGGCCGGCCGGGCCGTGGCAGCCCGGCTCAAGACCCATCAGAAGGAAATTGACACTCACCTGGCCCGGCAACACCCCGAGAGCCGGGACTCAGAGCTCCGGCACGGCCAGACCCGTTCCCATCTTAATGCCCCATCGCTTTTTCCGGAAAAGCAGACCCCGTGGCCCGGCCGGGTGGTGATCGCCAGCCTGATCCAGGCGGACCCGGTCAGGGAGGTGGTGATTCTGTGATACCCGGCAGCACAGGCCGGCGCCGGAAAAAAGTCGCCGGCATTATCCTGGCGGCCGGATGCGGGTCCCGCATGGGCAAAACCAAACAACTGCTGCCCCTGGGCCGCACCACCCTGCTGGGCCGGGTCCTGGACACGGTCTGGGGGAGTGGGCTCGATTGTGTCGTTCTGGTGCTGGGGTTCGAGGCCGGCCGGATTCGCCGTGCCCTGGGCCTGGGCTGTCCGGACAAAACCGGCATTCAGGTCATCGACACCCCGGACTGGCACAAAGGCCAGTCCTTTTCCGTGGCCGCCGGGCTCAAGGCCCTGCCGCCGGACGTGGACGGGGCCCTGTTTCTGCTGGGGGACCAGCCCCTGGTCACGGGTCAAACCCTCCATCACCTGGTATCCGCCTTCCAGGCCTCGGATCACTGGATTCTGGCCCCCTGTTTCAAAGGGCAGCGGGGCAACCCCGTGCTGGTGGCATCTTCATTGTTTGACCGGCTCACCCAGCCGGCCGGAGATGCCGGAGCAAGGGTCCTGTTCAAGGAATTCAGGCGCCGGATGCATTGCCTGGAAGTGGATGACCCGGGTGTTCTCAGGGACGTGGACACTCCGGAGGATTATGCGGCCCTGGTCCGGGACGACAAAGACGATACCATCGGTTTTAACAAGGAGAACACTGATCATGATACGCTCTTTTAAAGGCAAAACCCCCCGCATCGCCCCATCCGCTTATGTGGACGACACCGCGGTGCTGATCGGAGATATCGAAATCGGCGAAGAATCCAGCGTATGGCCCGGCGCCGTGATCCGGGCGGACCTGGGAAAGATCACCATCGGGCAGAAAACCATTGTGGAGGACAACTGCGTGATTCATGCCGGGGCCCCCAACGGCAGGGACGGGGATGTGTTCATCGGGGACCGGGTGGTCATCGGGCACGGGGCCGTGCTCAACTGCCGGTCCATCGGCAATTATGTGCTCATCGGCATGAACGCCACCCTGCTCCATGAGGCCTGCATCGGTGATTACTGCCTGATCGGTGCGGCCGCCCTGGTGGGGGCCGGCAAAATCATTCCGGATTACTCCCTGGTGTTCGGGGCCCCCGGACAGATCAAGGGGCGGCCCACTGAAGAACATCTCTGGTGGGCCAAAGCCGCATATGAGGAATACAAGCCGTTGATGGATGAATACAAAAGATTACAGGCGGTTCCGTCTTAGCCGGTCCAGCCAGATATTATATCCGGTCTGACTGAAATTGGGAGAAAGCCGGTTCATGAACCCGTGCAGAAACGGGGTTTTGTGAACCGTGACGGCAGGGTTGCCGGACAGGATTTCCGCCAGGTCCTCAATATCGAATCCCGGCTCTTTTTCGGGCAGGATGTGGTCCATGGGGATTTGGGGGATGATATCGGCGGCATGCCGGATCCGGGAGCCGTAAAAACACACGGCCCGGTTGATTTTTTCCGGAGAAAGGGTACTGGAAATTCCCCAGATAGCGGCAGCGCCCACGCTGAACCCGATGAGCAGATCGATTTTCGGAATTTCCGCCAGACAGGCCGCCACCTGCTGTTCGTATGAGGGGATTCCGATATGGGTCATGAAATATTCATACGCCAGGGATTCGGTGCCAAAGCCCATCTCTTTTCCGCCGTAGGGATCGATGACGGCTGTCACGGACCCGACAGCCCCGGCAAGGTCCAGCAGGGCAGGTGTTATGCCGAAGATGTCCGAAACGATCGCTTTAGTCATTTTTCAGATCCGCCAGCTGTTTCATCAGATCGTCATATTCATCTTCATAGGCCAGAAGGTCCATCATCACCGGCGGTTTGACCGAGTGGGCCGGCAGCCGGGCCTTGGTGTCCCTGATCAGGGTTTCCAGTTCCGCGAGTCTTTTTCTGATCTCTTTTTCAGTTTTCAAGGGGTGCGGTGCCTCCTGTCTTTTTAAGGAATGATATTTCTGCCATATATCATGAATATCCCGGCAGTGTCGATATTGACAAATGAGATCCCGGGCGATACTGTAAAAAATCTTCGAAATCCTTCAAAAAAGGAGACCCGTATGAATGACCATACCCCGAGGCTGCTGGACGCCCTGGATGCGTTCGAGGACGGCATCTACATTGTAAACGAAGAGTTTACGGTAGAATACATGAACCGGTTCATGAAAGACCTGTTCGGCGAAGGGGTGGGTCAGAAATGCCACAAGGTGCTGCTCGATTACGAAGCTCCCTGTGAGTGGTGTAACTACCGGGAGATTTTCGAAAAAAATGAAACCCGGCATTCGGAAATCTATCTGGAATCGGTGAAAAAAACCTTTGCCCTGTCGGAGATTCCCGTGACCAACCGGGACGGCACAAGATCCAAACTGTCCATCTACCGGGACATCACCCGGCGTAAGGAACAGGCGGCCCGGCTCAAATTCTCAGAAGAAAATTATCAGCGCCTGTTCACCCATGCCGGGTGCGGGGTGTTTATTTCCAGCAAACAGGGGCGGTTTCTGGATGTGAACCCGGCGTTGCTCAGGATTCTGGGGTATCAGGAGAAGGAGGAGTTTTTGTCCCTGGACCTGGCCCGGGATGTGTATCTGAGTCCCGGGGACCGGGAAAGATACCAGCGGATCATTGAGAAAAAAGGGCGGGTGGTGGATTATGAACTTCGGTGGCGGCGCAGGGACGGTCATGTCATCGATATTCTTTTGACTTCCCATGTGCGGTACGGCACGGATGGGGAAGTGCTGGGGTACGAGGGGATCGTGGTGGATGTCACCGAGCGCAAGAAAAGCGAAGACAAAATCCGGGAAGCCCATGATTTTCTGGACAACATCATCTCCTGTTCTCCCAATGCCATCATGGCCATGGACATGACCGGCCGGATCATGCTGTGGAACCGGGGGGCCGAAACCCTGTTCGGGCTGCCCGCCGATGAGGTGGTGGACAAAATGACGGTCCAGGAGATCTATTCCAGGGAGGTGGCGGCGGAAGTGACCCGGATGATGCTGGACACGGAATACGGCGGGGTGGGGCGGCTGACCTCCTATCCCCTGACCTTTGAACGCCGGGACGGGGTGAAGGTTGAAGGGAATTTGTCCGCATCGTTTATCTATGATGACAGCGGAAAGGAAACCGCCACCGTGGCCCTGTTCGTGGACCTGCGGGAACGCCTCAAAACCGAGCGGGAGCTGGCCGAGGCCCGGCAGCACCTGCTCCAGTCGGAAAAACTGGCCGCCATGGGCCGGCTCACCTCCCAGATCGCCCATGAACTGAACAATCCTTTGTTCGGGATCATGAACACCCTGGAACTGCTCAAAACCGAGATTCCTCCTTCCAACAAGCGGCGAAGGCTTCTGGACATGTCCTTGTCCGAAACCGTGCGCCTGGCGGACATGCTCAAAAAAATGCTGTCCTTTTCCAGGCCGGATGAAACCGAACGGGCCGAACTGGATATCAACACCGTGATCGAAGAACTCATGGTGCTGTATGACAAGCGGTTCCGGGAGAATTCCATCAAGGTCAGGCTGAATCTGACCCCGGACCCGGGTATCATCACGGCCTCCCGGGACCAGCTGCGCCAGGTGTTCATCAACCTGTTTTCCAATGCCATGTACGCCATGCCTGACGGCGGCACCCTGACCATCACCACCCGCCCCAACGGCAAAATGATCCACATCATCGTGGAAGACACCGGCACCGGCATCAAACCCGAGCACCTGGAAAAGGTGTTTGATTCCTTTTTCACCACCAAGACTGACAGCGTCAAGGGCGTGGGCCTCGGCCTGTCTGTCTGCTATGGTTTTGTCAAGGACCATGACGGCGACATCACCGTGGAATCACAATACGGCGAATGGACCCGGTTCACCATCAAGCTGCCTTTGGTTTAGTGCCGGACCTGCTGGTCCCATCTTTCTGATCTGCCCCCCGGCGGTGTGTCGTTCGCTTTGTGTGTCTAATCTGACAGCCAGCCCCGGAAAAACCCTGTTTGCCCTTTTTGTTCATCCTTCGTGAGCTTCGTGTCCTTTTTGGTAAAAAAAGGCATAATGCGTCACCGGAAGAATGTATAGTTATTTTATTTATTATAGTTATTATTTTTTTCTTGACAGAGTATATTTTTTATAATAATAGAAAAAACTATAACACCATCAATGCAAAGGAGGCATTATGGAAGACACATTGACTGTATTCACGGCCAGCAAGTACTGCAATGTTTCGTCTAAAACCATCATCAACTGGGTGGAGGCCGGCCATATCAAGGCATACCGCACGGTCGGGGGGCATCGGCGGATCAAGAAATCCGATCTGGAAGCCTTTATGCGCAACCAGGGGATTCCCATCCCGGAAGAGAATGACACCGGTAACCGGAAAAAGATCCTGGTGGTGGATGACGACATGATCATTGTGGAATCCATTGTCCAGGCCCTGGAGGAGGACGAGTTCGACTATGAGGTGATCTCGGCGTCCGACGGGTTCGAGGCCGGGCTCCAGGTCAACCATTTCAAACCGGACCTGCTGATCCTGGATATCATGATGCCCGATATCAAAGGCTACGAGGTCTGCAAGAAAATCAAGGACAACGAGGAGACAAAGCACACGAAAATCATTGTGCTGTCCGCGTATCTGGACGACGAGAAATTCGCGCGGATGAAGAAAAACGGGGCGGACGTCTGTTTTTCCAAGCCCCTGCCCCTGCATCAGCTCAAGGAAGAAGTCGCAAAACTGCTTGAACTTAAATAGCGAAGGAGGCAACCCATGAATTTAAAAGAATCTTTGGAAAAAAAGAGATTTGTCGTGACCTCTGAAGTTCAGGCACCGCTTGGCGATGACGAACCCGAAGCCCTGGTGCAGAGCCTGAGCAGGGTCCGGGGCAGGGTGGACGGCGTGTCCGTGTCTGACGTGGAACTCGAAGGCGTGGTGGGGGACAGCATCCAGACCTGTGACCTGCTGCTGAAGAACCGGTTCAACGCCATCTATCAGACCACCACCCGGGACAAGAACCGGTACCAGCTCCAGAAAGACCTGACCTCGGCCCATGAGGTGGGGGTGGACAACCTGCTGGTGTTTACCGAGGATTACCGCATTTCCGGGGACAGCCTCCAGGAGACCATGTTCTTTCATGTGGATTCCGGCAAGCTGGGGTCGGTGCTGGATCACCTGCGCCAGGGGGTTACCATCGAGGGCAATGACATCGGCAAGAAACTGGAGTTCACCCTGGGGTCCGGCGTGGAAACCCCCTGGGGAAAACAGATGCCCAAGCGGGGCATGGAAGAGATGGAGGACATGCTCAATGTGGGGGCCGGGTATTTTCTGACAACCCCGATTTTTGACGTGGACCAGTTTGAAAAGTTCATGAAACAGGTGGCCCCGTTCCGGGTGCCGGTGATCGCCGAGGTAATGATTCTGCGCACCGCCGGTATGGGCAAGTTTCTGAACCGCCATTTCAAGTCCGGCCTGGTGCCGGAATGGGTGATCCGGAAGCTGCTCAACGCACCGGACAGGACCCGCGCCAGCATCGAGCTGTTCGCGGATACGGTCAAAAGCCTCAAGGACATCTGCCAGGGCGTGCATATCATCACCATCGGCGGAGAGGACAAACTGGCCCAGTATCTGAACGCGGCCAAACTCAGGTGAGGAATGACCCAGTGATGTGAACCGATGACATAAGCCTTCAACCGAATACAGGGGGGACGCACCATGGCAGAGGCAATTAAGATAGACACCCTTGATGTCGAACTCAAGGAAGCGGTACTGGACAAGGTACCGGATGCAAACTTTGATCTGTGCCTGACCTGCGGCACCTGCACCGGCGGATGTCCCGCGTCCGAGCAGTTCGGCATGGATCCCAGAAAACTGATCCGGATGCTCAATTTCGGCATGGACGAAGAGATCCTCAAATCAGACTGGAAATGGGTGTGCTCCATGTGCGGCCGGTGCCAGCTGGCATGCCCCATGAACATCAATATCCCCAAACTCATCTACAACATCCGGGCAAAGATGGCCCGGGAAAAGCGTCCCAAAGGCATTCTGGGGTCCTGCGACCAGCATATCCGGACCGGATCGGCCATGGGTGCGGCCAAGGAGGATTTCAAGTTCACGGTCCTGGATGTGGCTGAGGAGATCAGAGAAGATCATCCTGGATTTGAGGATCTTGAGGTGACCGTGGACCGGGTGGGGGCCCAGATGGTGCTCAATCAGAACTCCCGGGAGCCGGTCACCGAACCCGAGGAGATGGGGCCTTTGTGGAAGATCCTGCACCTGGTGGGGGCGGACTGGACCTATCCGTCGGTGATGTGGGCCGGGGAGAACTACTGCATGTTCCTGGCGGATGACGAAGGGTGGCGCTACATCATCGAGGAGTTTGTCCTGCATGTGGACAACAATCTGAAAAGCCCCCTGGTGGTCAACACCGAGTGAGGCCACTCCTACTTTGCAATCCTGGAGGGATTGCGCAAATACAACATTCCCCACAAGTTTCAGCTGACCACCATCATCGAGCTCTACGCCCAGTGGATCAAGGAAGGCAAACTCAAGGTCAATGCCGACTGGAACAGGGAGATTGGCGCCAAATTCACGGTGCAGGACCCCTGCAACATCGCCCGGAAAAGCGGGTCCAACAAGATCGTGGACGATTTGCGGTTTGTGGTGAAAACCGTGGTGGGCGAAGAAAACTTCATCGATACCGTGCCCAGCCGCATGAACAATTTCTGCTGCGGCGGCGGGGGCGGGGCCTTGCAGGCCGGGTTTCCGGACCAGCGCCGGGCCTACGGCAAAATCAAGTTCGACCAGATCATGGCCACGGGCGCGGATTACGTGATCGCCCCCTGCCACAACTGCCACGGCCAGATCGAGGACATCGGCCACCATTACGGCGGCAGGTATCACGTGGTTCACCTGTGGACCATCATCTGCCTGGCGTTGGGGGTGCTGGCGGATACGGAACGCACCTATCTCGGCCCGGACCTGGCTGCAGTGGGACTTTGACCCCCACTAGGGATTAAAGGCGGGATTAAATGCCCCAAGCGGGACTGAATGCAAGGAGGAATGACATGACCGAAATGGAAAAAGGATCGGTAATGGTGGTGGGCGCCGGTATCGCCGGTATCCAGGCCTCCCTGGACCTGGCCGATTCCGGGCACCTGGTGTACCTGGTGGACAACAACACGGCCATCGGCGGCACCATGGCCCAGCTGGACAAGACCTTTCCCACCAATGACTGCTCCATGTGCATCATCTCCCCCAAACTGGTGGAGGCGGGACGGCATTTGAATGTGGAACTGCTGACCTCGGGCCATATTCAATCCGTGGACGGGGAGGCCGGCAACTTCACGGTGACCCTGACCCAGCAGCCCCGGTACATCGACCTGGAAAAATGCACGGCCTGCGGGGAATGCGGCAAGGTGTGCCCGGTGGACCTGCCCAACCGGTTTGACGAGAACCTGCGGGACCGCAAGGCCGCTTACAAGCTCTATCCCCAGGCCATGCCGTCGGCCTGGGCCATTGAAAAGACCGACAAGGCCCCCTGCCGCCTCACCTGTCCGGCCGGACTCAATGTCCAGGGGTATGTGCAGATGGTCAAGCAGGGCAACTACAGGCAGGCCCTGGAGATCATCATGGAACAGCTGCCCCTGCCCGGGGTCCTGGGCCGGATCTGCCCCCATGAATGCGAGGATGCCTGCCGCCGCTGTCAGGTGGAGGCGCCTGTGGCCATCCGGGATCTCAAGCGCCTGGCCGCAGACCAGTTCGATCCGCGGGATGTGGAGATCTCCTGTGACCCGAAGATCGGAAAGAAAGTGGCCATCATCGGATCCGGCCCGGCCGGGCTTTCCTGCGGATACCATCTGGCGAAAAAAGGGGTGGATGCCGTGATCTTCGAAGCCCTGCCCAAACCCGGCGGTATGCTGCGGGTGGGCATTCCGGATCACCGCCTGCCCCCTGACGTGCTGGACAAGGACATCGATGTGATCACCAACCTGGGTGTGTCGATTCACTGTCACCAGCGCCTGGGACATGATTTTACCGTGGACAGCCTGAAGGCCGAAGGATTCGATGCCGTATTCCTGGCACTGGGTGCCCACAAAGGGCTGTCTTTAGGCATCCCGGGAGAAGACCTGCCCGGGGTCCGCCAGGGCGTGGATTTTCTGCGGGAACTCAACCTCACAGGTGAAACCGAAACCGGTACACAGGTGGGTATCATCGGCGGGGGCAATGTGGCCATTGACGTGGCACGGTCCGCGCTCCGCATGGGAGCCAGGAATGTCACCCTCATCTACAGAAGAACCCGCAAAGAAATGCCGGCCTGGGAAGAGGAGATCTGCGCCGCCGAGGCTGAAGGCGTGGTCATCACCTATCTGGCCGCTCCCCAGATGGTTCTGGAAAAGGACGGCCGGGTGGCGGGCCTGCGGGTGATCCGAATGGCGCTGGGCGAGCCCGATTCTTCGGGCCGGCGTCGGCCCATCCCCGTGCCGGGCAGCGAATACGACATCGATATCGACCAGCTCATCTGTGCCATCGGCCAGCAGCCCGACATTTCCGTGGTCGAGGATCTGGCGGATGTGAAAATCACCCGGTGGAACACCACGGAGGTGGATCCGGTCACCCTGGCCACGGACCGGGCCGGCGTGTTTGCCGGCGGGGACGTGCAGACCGGTCCCGGGGTGGCCATCGGCGCGGTGGCCGCCGGCATGGAGGCGGCGGAGTCGATTTTCCGGTATCTTACCGGTAAAGACATGGCCGAAGGCCGGGATGTGCCGGTGGCGGCGGAGCCGGTCTACCGCCCGGTGGATCCGGACATGCCCCATGAAGCCCGGTACCGGATGCCGGAACTGCCCGTCGAAAAACGGGCCGGCAATTTTGACGAGGTGGAGCTGGGGTATGATCCGGAAGACGGCCGGAAGGAAGCGGCCAGGTGCCTGAACTGCGGATACTGTTCCGAATGCATGCAGTGCGTGGATGCCTGCCTGGCCCATGCCGTGGACCATTTCATGACGCCCGAAACCCGCAAGGTCCAGGTCAAGGCCATTATTCTGGCCCCGGGGTTCACCCCGTTCGAACCCCAACAGATGATCACCTACTGCTACGGCCACAGCCCCAATGTGATGACCTCCCTGGAGTTCGAGCGGATTCTGTCCGCTTCCGGCCCGTATGCCGGCCATCTGGTACGTCCGTCCGATGAAAAGGAACCCAAAAAGATCGCCTGGCTCCAGTGCGTGGGCTCCCGGGACATCAACAAGGGGGATCATGCCTACTGCTCCGGGGTGTGCTGCATGTATGCCACCAAACAGGCGGTGATCGCCAAGGAGCATGCCGGAGAAAAACTGGACTGCGCGATTTTCTATATGGACATGCGCACCCATGGCAAGGAGTTTGACAAATATCAGATGCGGGCCGAAGACGATGCCGGGGTTCGGTATGTCAGGTCCCGCATTCATTCCGTCTTTCCGGAGCCCGGGGACCGGTACCGGCTGGTGTATGCCACCGAGGCCGGGAACCTGGCCGAGGAAATTTTCGACATGGTGGTGCTGTCCATCGGCCTGGCCCCCAACAAAGAGGCTGCGGTTCTGGCAAAAAAAATGGGGATCGACCTCAACGCCCACGGGTTCGCCGCCACCACTGATCTGTCCCCGGTGGCGGCATCCAGACCGGGCATCTATGTGTGCGGCACCTTTCAGGAACCCAAGGACATCCCTTCTTCGGTGATGGAAGCCTCGGCCGCCGCCGCCAGCGCCGCCATGACCATGGCAGACGACCGGTGGACCCTCACCCGGACCCGGGATCTGCCGCCGGAAACCGATGTGGCCGGGGCCGCTCCCCGGATCGGGGTGTTTGTGTGCAACTGCGGCATCAACATCGGCGGGGTGGCGGATGTGCCTGCGGTCAGGGATTACGCAAAAACCCTGCCCTTTGTGGTGCATGTGGAGGACAACCTGTTCACCTGCTCCCAGGATGCCCAGGATCACATGAAACAGGTGATCCTGGAAAACAACATCAACCGGGTGGTGGTGGCGTCCTGCTCTCCCAGAACCCATGAGCCGTTGTTCCAGGAGACGATTCGGGATGCGGGATTGAACAAATATCTGTTCGAGATGGCCAATATCCGGGATCAGAACACCTGGGTCCACATGAACGAACCGGACAAAGCCACGGCAAAGGCCAAGGATCTGGTGCGCATGGCCGTGGCCAGGGCCGCGTTTGTGGAACCCCTGCACCAGGTGAGCCTGCCTATCCAGAAAACCCTGCTGGTGGTGGGGGGCGGGGTGGCCGGCATGGAATCGGCCCTGACCGCGGCCGCCCAGGGCGTGGATGTTCATCTGGTGGAAAAGACCGATTCCCTGGGAGGGATCGCCCGGCACCTGAATTTCACCTGGCAGGGCGAGCCTGTGGCCGCCTTTCTGGCGGACCTGGCTGAAAAAGTGCTGGCTCACCCGAACATCTCGGTGCACCTGAACACCCGGGTGGCCCGGACCTCCGGTTCCATGGGACATTTCACCACCACCCTGGTGACAGACCCCGGGGCAGACATCCCGGCATCTCCAGGCAATACAGGGTCACCAGGCCGGGAGATCTGCATTGACCACGGGGCTGCGGTCATCGCCACCGGCGGCATGGAATACCGTCCCCATGAATACCTGTACGGGGATCACCCGAACGTGCTCACCCACCTGGACATGGATGCGGCGTTCCGGGAGAACGATACCCGGATTCTCAAGGGCCGGTCCTTTGCGTTCATCCAGTGCGTGGGCTCCCGGAACGAGGAACATCCCTTTTGTTCACGGTTGTGCTGCACCCACAGCCTCAAATCCGCCATTGCCCTCAAAAAAATGGATCCCCGCAAGCGGGTGTTCGTGATCTACCGGGATATCCGGTCCTATGGATTCCGGGAGGACCTGTACCGGGAAGCCAGGGAACGGGGGGTCCTGTTCATCCGGTACGACCTGGAACGCATGCCTGAGTTGAGCCGAACCCACAACGGCAAAGGGGGGCTGGTGCTGACGGTGTTTGATCCGGTGCTCCAGATGCCGGTGACCCTTTCCCCGGATCTGGTGGTACTGGCCTCGGGCGTGGTACCGGCGGACAACAAAAAACTGTATGAAACCTTCAAAATCCCGGTGAACAGCGACGGGTTCCTGGTGGAGGCCCATGCCAAGCTGCGGCCCGTGGAGTTTTCCTCGGACGGCCTGTTTGTGGCCGGGCTGGCCCATTATCCCAAGCCCCTGGAGGAAAGCATTGCCCAGGCAAGGGCCGCCGTGGCAAGGGCCATGACCATCCTTTCCCGGGATTCGCTCATGGTGGGCGGGATCGTGGCCACGGTGGAAAAGGAAAAGTGCGCGGTGTGCCTGACCTGCGTGCGCACCTGTCCCTATGGGATCCCGTTTATCCATGAAGAGGGGTATGCACAGATCGAGGCATCGGAATGCCACGGGTGCGGGGCCTGTGTGGCGGAATGCCCGGGCAAGGCGATCACGTTGAACCACTTCACCGACCGGCAGATCACTGCCAAGACCCACGCCCTGTTTGAAGAAACCCTGGAGACCGAGGAGGCGGCATCATGAAACCGGATCAACAGGACCGACACAACAACCGGAATGAACAGGAAAGGAGTGCCATGAACACCCAGGCCCATGAACCCAGAATCATTGCGTTCTGCTGCCAGTACTGAGCGTACGCCGCAGGGGACCTGGCAGGTTCCATGAGGCTGTCTTATCCGGCCAATATCAAGATCATCCAGGTGCCGTGTACCGGCCGGGTGGACATCGTTCACCTGCTGTCCGCCCTGGAGGACGGGGCCGACGGGGTGTACGTGGCCGGATGCCTGGAAGGGGAGTGCCATTACCTGGAAGGCAACTACAAGGCAAGGCGCAAGGTGGCATACGTGAAAAAAGTGCTCACCGAACTGGGGATCGAGCCGGAGCGGGTGGCCATGTACAACCTGTCATCGGCCCAGGGCGCCCGGTTCGCCGAGATCGCAAACGAGATGGTGGAGCGGATCAGAGACCTGGGCCCCACCCCGGTCCGATAAAAAAAACAAGGAGGGTAACATGATAGTTGCAGATCGCAAGTCTCTGGAAGAGATACTGGGGATGGTGGCGGACAGGGAAAAACTCCTCATCCTCGGGTGCAAGGGATGCGTGACCGTATGTAATGTGGGCGGGCTCAAGGAGGCGGAGATTCTGGCGTCAACGGTGAGAATCGCCCGGAAGAAGGAAGGGCGGCCGGTGGAGGTGGAACACCGTGCCCTGGAACGCCAGTGTGACAATGAATATGTGGCCCAGCTGGCCGATGATGTGGCAAATTATGATGCGGTGGTGTCCATGGCCTGCGGGGTCGGGCCCCAGTTTCTGTCGGAAATGTACCCGGACCAGGTGTTTTTTCCGGCGGTGAACACCACGTTTTTCGGCGGTGCGGTCCAGCACGGGGTGTGGGAGGAACGCTGCGCCGGGTGCGGTGCCTGCGGGATTCATCTGTTCGGGGGGCTGTGCCCCATTGCCAGGTGTGCTAAAAGCCTGCTCCACGGCCCCTGCGGCGGCTCGTCCAACGGCATCTGCGAGGTGAACAAAGAGACCGCCTGTATCTGGGATGCCATTGTCAAAAAGAAAATGGAAACCGGCCGCCTGGAAGATCTTACGGCGGTCAAGCCCTTCAAGGACTGGCGCACGGCCCGGGACGGCGGCCCCCGGCGCAGTATCAGAGAAGAACTGGTCAAGGGAACCATATAAAAGGAGACAGATGCCATGACAGCAACCAAATCAGGCAGCAATCTTGAAAAAGTTCTGACAGCCGGTCACTTTGCATTCACCGGAGAGTGCGGTCCGCCCAAGGGGGCCAATGCGGACCACCTCAGGGAAAAGTTCAAATATCTCAAGGGCAACGTGGACTGTGTCAACATGACCGACAATCAGACCGCCGTGGTGCGGATGTCTTCTCTGGCCGGATGTGCCCTGATGGTGGCCGAGGGCCTGGAGCCCAACTTTCAGATGGTGTGCCGGGACCGGAACCGTTTGGCCATGATGTCCGATATCCTGGGGGCCTATGCCCTGGGTGTGCGAAACATGCTGTGCCTGTCCGGGGATCACCAGAGTTTCGGCAACCACCCGGAAGCCAAGAACGTGCACGACATCGATTCCATGCAGCTCATCGCCATGGTGAAAAAGATGCGGGACGAGGAGAAATTTCTGAACGGCGAGGAGATCGATGTCGCGCCCAGGATGTTCATCGGCGCGGCCTGCAATCCGTTTGCCGACCCGTTTGAATTCCGGGTTCACCGCCTGGCCACCAAGATCGCGGCAGGCGCGGATTTCATCCAGACCCAGTGCATTTTCAACATGGACAAGTTCCGGGATTTCATGAAACAGGTTGTGGACAAGGGGCTCCATGAAAAATGCTATATCCTGGCCGGGGTCACACCCATGAAAAACGCGGGCATGGCCAACTTCATGTCCAAATACGTGCCCGGCATGGACATTCCTGAATCGCTCATCAAGCGCCTCAAGGGTGTGGACAAGCGGGACCAGGCCGAAGAGGGCATCAAAATCGCCCTGGAACAGATCGAGGAGTTCAAGGAAATGCAAGGCGTGGCCGGGGTCCATCTCATGGCCATCGAATGGGAACACAAGGTCCCGGAAATCGCGGAACGGGCCGGCGTTCTCCCCCGGCCGTAAATCCTTTCCCCGCCAAGGTCAGGATGCCTCTTTTTTGTCATACAAAACAAGGGCATCCTGACCTGAAATGTTGTTTTATCCTTGAAAGGAGGATGTCACCATTTAAAAAAGTTAACTTCCGCCCCCGACAATTAATCTCTTTCAACCCCATTTGGAATATGGTATTAACGAAAGTTTGGATGCATTGCTATATCCGTTGAAGATTATTGCGGCATCAGATGCCGAAAACGCCTAAAATATGGGGATAACAGGCACAGTTGCCTGCTGACAAAAGAGGGGACAATGGAAGAGACGATCAACAAGGGCCATTTTATCGAAACCATTATCCGGCAGGATGTGGAAAACAACAAGAACGACGGCCGGGTGGCCACCCGGTTTCCGCCGGAACCCAACGGATACCTGCACATCGGCCATGCCAAATCCATCTGCCTGAACTTCAACATGGCCAAAAAATTTGCAGGTCACTGCAACCTGCGGTTTGACGATTCCAATCCGGCCAAAGAAAAGCAGATCTATATCGATTCCATTGAATCCACGGTTCACTGGCTGGGATTTGATTACGGAAAAGCCCTGTTTGCGTCCGATTATTTTGACCGGTTATATGCCTATGCCGGGGAACTCATAGAAAAGGGACTGGCCTATGTGTGCAGCCTGCCGGCCGAAGAGATCCGTGCCTTTCGGGGGACCCTGACCGAACCCGGCAAAGACAGCCCGTTCCGGGACCGGTCCGCAGCCGAGAACCTGGACCTGTTCCGCCGCATGAAAAAAGGAGAGTTTGAAGAAGGAACCCACACCCTGCGGGCGAAAATCGACATGGCCTCCCCAAACATCAACCTGCGGGACCCGGTGATCTACCGTATCAAAAACGCCCCCCATCCCCGGACCGGGGACAAGTGGTGCATTTATCCCATGTATGATTTCACCCACTGCATATCCGATGCCCTGGAAGGGATCACCCATTCCTTGTGCAGCCTGGAGTTCGAGGACCACCGGCCGCTGTACGACTGGTTTCTGGACAACCTGTCCGTGCCCTGTCATCCCCAGCAGATCGAATTCGCCCGCATGAACATCAACTTTACCGTGCTGTCCAAGCGCAAGCTCCAGCTGCTGGTGGACCAGGGCCATGTGGCCGGCTGGGACGACCCCCGGCTGCCCACCCTGGAAGGCATGCGCCGCAGGGGCGTTACCCCGGCCGCCATCCGGACCTTCTGCGACACCATCGGGGTGTCCAAAAAGGAAAGCCGCATCGACATCGGCCTGCTGGAATCCTGCCTCCGGGACGACCTCAATGACACCGCCCCCCGGGCCATGGGGGTGCTCAGACCCCTCAAGGTGATTATCGAAAATTACCCGGAAGGAAAAACCGAAACCCTGACGTCCATGGTCCATCCCCAGAAACCGGAGATGGGCACCCGGGACATCACGTTTTCAAAAGAGATTTATGTGGAACAGGATGATTTCATGGAAGATCCCCCGAAAAAATTCTTCCGCCTGGGCCCGGGCCGGGAGGTGCGGCTGCGCAGCGCCTACCTGGTGACCTGTAAAGAGGTGATCAAGGATGAGAAAGGCAATGTCACAGCCCTGATCTGCACCTATGACCCGGAGACCCGGGGCGGCAACGCCCCGGACGGCAGAAAGGTGAAAGGCACGATCCACTGGGTGGATGCCGGCGACTGCCTGAACGCTCAGGTGCGGCTCTATGACCGGTTGTTCATGGATGAAGACCCGGAAAAAGGGGGGCAGGATTTCACCCGGAACCTGAATCCGGCATCCCTGGAAACCCTGGAAGACTGCAAACTGGAAAAAGGCCTGGCCCATGCCCGGCCCGAACAGGTGTTCCAGTTCGAACGCCTCGGATATTTCTGCCTGGATGGTAAAGACAGCACCGCATCCGTTCCGGTGTTCAACCGCACCGTGACCCTGCGGGATACCTGGGCCAAAGTGACGGGAAAAAAGGGATAATCTGAAACACAACAAACGACAGTCGGGAGGCAGACAATGATCGACCGGATGCAGCGGCTCTCTTTTGAGGACCTGACAAGGATTCACGACGCATCCATGAATATTCTGGGCCGCACCGGCATTGACTTCAACCACGAGCGCATTGCCGGACTGTTCAATTCCCGGGGATTCAAAACCGAGGGCACCCGCGTCTATTTTGAGGAAACCGATATCTACCACGCCCTGTCCACCACGGTGCCGTCTTTTACCGTGCATGCCAGAAACCCGGCAAACAACGTGACCATCGGCGGCCCGGACGGATTCGTGTTCGTTCCAACCGGCGGACCCACCCGCATCGCGGGTACGGACGGCACCCAGCGCCCGGCTACGATGGCGGATTTCAAGGCCTGCTGCAAGCTGGTCCAGACATCGGACCAGGTGGACATGGGCGGATACCTCATGGTCCAGCCGTCCGACGTGCCTGCGGAAACCGCCAACCTGGACATGATGCTGGCCTACATGACCCTGTGCGACAAGCCGATTTTCGGTTCGTCCGGCAGCGGCCGGGAAGCCGCCGACACCCTGGAGATGGCGGCCATTGTTTTCGGGGGCCGGGAAAAGATGCTGGATATGCCGGTGATGGTGGCGGTGGCCAACTCCCTGTCCCCGCTGCGGTTTTCCAAAGAAGAAGGGGATGTTATCCTGCAGATGGCCGGGTGGCGGCAGCCCGTGGTGATCTCCAACATGATCCTGGCCGGCATCAGCGGGCCGGTGTCTTTGCCGGAGATGCTGGCCCTGGAAAATGCGGAAATCCTGGCCGGCGTGGTGCTCACACAGCTGGTGAGCCCGGGGGCCCCGGTCCTGTACGGGTCCTGTTCCGCCCCCATTGACATGCGGACCATGTTGCCGGCTGTGGGGACGTCCGAGGCGGTCAAGATCGCCAGTGCCACGGCCCAGATGGCCGGGTTCTACAAACTGCCCTGCCGGGCCGGTGGCAGCCTTACCGACGCCCACGTACCCGATGCCCAGGCCCTGGCTGAAGGGACCCTCATGCTCTCCACGGTGGTGCGCAACGGGGCCCATTTTATTTACCATGCCTGCGGCCAGATGGGATCCTACATCTCTTTCGGGTATGAAAAATGGCTTCTGGACGAGGAGATCTGCCGCATGGTGAGAAACATCCTGACCCCGGTGATTCCGGCCGGTGAAACCATTGATGCGGACCTGGTCAACCAGGTGGGCATCGGCGGCCAGTATCTCACCCACCCCTCCACGTTCCAGAAATTCCGGAACCTGTCCGCCTCAAGGCTGTTCAACCGCAAGGATTATACCCGGTGGCACAGCAGCGGCGCCCGGCGGGTGGAGGATCAGGCATACAACGCCATCGGCCCCCGGCTGGACAGCTATCAGAAACCGCCCATGGATCCGGCGCTGGAGGATGCCCTGACCGCCTATGTCACGGCCAGGAAACTGAACCATCAGCCGGCAGTGCGCCTCCTGGACGGATGATCGCTTTGATGACAATCCGGGCTGGATGCTGATGCTGCCGGGGAGAGACAATAATGAGAGACGATCCATGAAAAACATCTTTCAACCGGCTGGCGGCGAATGCCACCAGGCCCGCACCGTCCTGAGCCTGGCGCCGCTGATCGATTTCTGGAAAACCGGCCTGGTTCCCCGGTACCCTTGGATGGCCCCGGTGTTTGCCGATATCATGGCACAACTGCCCGAGGCCCTGCAAGGGGACATACCGGACATTTCCGCGCTGGAAGCGCATTCAGACCAGCTTCATGCGTTGATGACGGCGGTGGTGCCCCCGGCATCCTTTGACCATGAGATGACAGCGGCGTTCATGCCCTGTTCGTTTGAGGCGGTGTATGCCACCCCCAGGTTTGAAGCACTGTTTCTGGACAGCGGCCGCACCCTGAAACCCGTTCTTCTGGAAACATTTGATTCCGATCTGGACCGGCGGTTTCTCAGTGCCTATTACCTTGTCCTGGAGCGGGTTTACGGCTTTACCGGTCCGTTTTCAAGCCATTTGAACACCCGGGGGATGAAGGACCCGCACACCGGCCTGGAACGGTATTATGAAGAAATCCCGGATTACCGGTTTGTCGAGCTGACCCCGGTGGGATCCCCCAGATCCCTTTCGGAACCGGAGCGGGAACAGATACTGGACAACCTGACCGATCTGCCGCTGCTCAGCCGTGTCATCGATCTGTCGCGGTTCGAGTTCAGGGGATTCGTGATCATCCGGGTTCAGGACATCACGGAAAAGGCGATTATGTCCGCCCTGGAACGGAACCTGGTGGACGACCACTCCATTTTTTCATCGCCGGGCATCCAGCAGATCGAATCGCGGCTCCAGTCTTTGTTCCGGCGGCCGGATCTGGGGGTGTCCATTTCCTCTCTCAAAGGGGATCAGGTCATGGTGACCAAAAATGACCACCATTCAAAGGTCAACTGCCTGTTTTCAAACTCCCATCATTTCCGCCTCAAAGACCTGGAAGGGTCTGTATGGATGACGGCGGCCAAAAGAGACGGGGTGTTCCGGGTGGCGGATCTGTCAAAGAAACCGGACCGGATCACTGCCGAGTTGGAAGCGGTGAGCGCCGGAATCCGGTCCATGCTCCTGTCTCCTCTGCAATACCAGGGGGAACGGATCGGACTGCTGGAGGTGTTTTCTCCCCTTCCCAATGATTTCGGGCCGTTTGAAGCCCTTCTCATGGAGCAGTTGACCCCGCTGTTTGCCGTGGCCCTGAAGCGGGGCCAGGATGATCTGGCCAAACAGGTCCAGACCGTGATCAAGCAGCAGTGCACGGCCGTGCATCCGTCCGTGGAATGGCGGTTTGAAGCGGCGGCCCTGGCCCATCTGGAGGCCCGTCACCAGGGAAAGCCCTCCCAGCGGATGGAAGACATCGTTTTCAGGGATGTGGTGCCGTTTTACGGGCAGGCCGACATCCGGGGGTCTTCCCGGGCCAGAAACCAGGGGATTCAGCAGGACCTGACCCGGCAGCTGACCCTGGCACGGGAAATCCTGTCGTCGGCGGCAGAAGAGCGGCCCTGGCCGCTGCTCCGGGAATACCTGTTCCGCATCGACACCCTGCTGGAAACCCTGTCCAAAGAGGTGACCTCCAGCGATGAAAACAGCGTGTATGTGCTGCTCAACCGGGAGGTGGCCCAAACCTTTGGGTTGCTCAGGGAAATTTCAGCGGACACGGCCAAAAAAATCGATCAGTATCTGAACGAAGTGGATCCGGTGAGCGGCATGATCCGGCATGAACGAAAAGCCTACGAAGACAGTGTGGCCGCGCTCAATACCGCACTTTCCTCAGTCCTCGAGAAAGAGGATGCCCAAATCCAGGACACCTTTCCCCATTACTTTGAAAAGCGCCGGACGGACGGGGTGGACTACATGATGTATCTGGGCGCCGCCATGACGGCGTCAGGCACCCTGTCCGGGTTTCATATCAAGGACATGACCCTGTGGCAGATCATGACCACCTGCCGCATGGCCCGTCAGGCGGAAAAGGTCAGGCCGGACCTCAAGGTGTCTTTGGATGTGTGCCACCTCATTCTGGTGAACCATACCCCGCTGTCCATCCGGTTCCGGTATGATGAGAAGCGGTTTGATGTGGACGGGGCCTATGATGTCCGGCATGAAATCATCAAATCTCGGCTGGACAAGGCCCTGGTCAGGGAAACCGGAGAGCGGCTCACCCAGCCGGGCCGCATTGCCCTGGTCTATGCCAACCCGGCGGAAGAAAAGGAGATTGTGCAGCACATCCGGTTTCTGACGGACCTGGGATGGCTGGAAAGCGATCCGGAACGTCTGGACCTGGAGGACCTGCCGGATGTGACCGGGCTCAAAGCGTTCCGGGTGGGGGTGACCCTGTCGGGACCGGCCCGGAACATATCAAGGGTGATCCCAATGCGTGGGGATCAGGCAATGTCGGCGGGATAGGCCTGGGCTGTTTGGCACGGCATCCGCCGGGGCTGAAGATCAGGCAAACCGCCAGGTGGTCCCGGAAGGACCGTCTTCCAGAACGATATTCATCTCCTGGAGTTGATCCCGGATCTCGTCGGCCCGGGCAAAGTTTTTGTCTTTTCTGGCCTGGGTCCGTTCCGCGATCAGGGCTTCCACGGTTGCCGGGTCCACCGCCATCTCAGCCACCCCTTTTTCCTTTTTATCGGCAAACCAGTCGGAAGGGGATTTCAGAAAAATGCCCAGAATCCCGGCAATGTCGGCCATGTCTTTCCGGACCTGTGTCAAATCGGCAGTCACGGAATCCTCCAGCTGATCCGGGGCCTCATCCAGCCGTTTGTTGCCTTTTTTAACTGTTTCAAATACCGCAGCCAGGGCTTTGGCAGAGTTGAAATCATCGTTCATGGCATCGGTAAATGCCTGCCACAGCGGGCCGTTTCCGGTGCCTTCCGGATGGATGCCCTGGTTTTCCAGACGCTCCAGAAACCCGTAGATCCGGTCCAGACCCATGCTCACCTCATGCATGGACTGCTCGCTGTAATCGATGGGGCTGCGGTAGTGATTGGACAGAAGAAACATCCGGATCACCTCGGGGGAATATTTTTCCAGCACCTCCTTGATCATGGTGAAGTTGCCCAGGGATTTGGACATCTTTTCATGGTTGATGTCCACAAACCCGTTGTGGATCCAGTATTTCACGAACTGAGTCCCGAACAGGGCCTCGCTCTGGGCGATCTCGTTTTCATGGTGGGGAAAGATCAGGTCCTTGCCCCCGCCGTGAATGTCAAACCCTTCCCCCAGATACTCATGGCTCATGGCCGAGCATTCGATGTGCCAGCCGGGACGGCCGTTTCCCCAGGGACTTTCCCAGTAGGGTTCGCCCGGTTTGGCCGGTTTCCACAGGGTGAAATCCAAAGGATTCCGCTTTTTCTCCTCCACGGCAATCCGGGCCCCGGCCCGCATGTCTTCCGGGTTTCTGCCGGACAGACGGCCGTAATGTTCAAACGCGTCAATGGAAAAATACACGTTCCCGTCATCCACGGCATAGGCCTTGCCCTTGTCAATGAGCTTTTTGACGAAGTCGACGATATGGCTGATATGCTCGGTGGCCTTGGGCTCCATGGTGGGCCGCAGCACGTTCAGGGCATCCATTTCATTGTGGAATTCATCGATATATTTTTCCGTGATGGCGGAACACGCCTCCCCGGTTTCGCTGGATTTTTTGATGATCTTGTCATCCACGTCCGTGAAATTGCGCACATAGGTGACCGCATACCCGATGCGGGTCAGCCACCGGAAGATCATGTCAAACACCACCACGGATCTGGCATGGCCGATATGGCTGGTGTCATAGACCGTTGGGCCGCACACGTACATCTTGACCGTGTCTTTTTCAATGGGGACAAAGGGTTCTTTTTTACCGGTAAGGGTGTTGTATATTGTCAAGCTCATGTCATGTTTCCCTGATTTTTGATTTGGTTGGCGCGGCAATCAACACAATGGCCTGGGCCGCAATGCCTTCTTTTCGGCCGATAAACCCCAGATGTTCCGTGGTGGTGGCTTTCACGTTCACAAGCCGGGGGGACAGCAACAGGGTATGGGCGATGCTTTCAGCCATTTCCAGCTTTTTGTGCCCCAGTTTCGGCACCTGGGCAAACACGGTGCAGTCGATGTTCAGAATCCGGTATCCGGTCTCTGCCAGTTTCTGCCCGCAGTTTTTCAGCAGAACCCGGGAATCGATGTTCCTGTATGCCGGATCCGTATCCGGAAAAAGGTCCCCGATATCCCCCATACCGGCCGCCCCCAAAAGGGCGTCACACACCGCATGGATCAGTACATCTGCATCCGAATGCCCGGCCAGGCCCTGATCATGCGCGATCTTGATCCCGCCCAGCACCAGGTCCCGGCCCGGGGCAAAGGCATGCACATCCGTGCCCATGCCGATCCTGATATCTGAAGTGTCCATGTGTGTCAACATATGCCTTTTTCACGTGTGTGTGCAATTAAAATTGGTAAAATATCATATTCCCCGGCGGTTTGAAACATAAAACACCCATGTAAGCAAAGAACCCTTGCAAGTGATCGGTCTCATCAACAAAGCTTTCAGTGATGGGGATTGCAGTTGAATCACCCTTGAAAAGGTGTTATGACAGTTGGTGTCTATGGTTGAACAGCCATTTTTTCAATCGTTTTATTTTATGAAAAACGGAGGTAACCGGAATGAGCACGAAAGATCTGTTGGATGAGGCCATGAAGCTGAAGCCAAAGGAGCGGTTCACCTTGGTTGAGGGCCTGATAAAAAGCCTGGATGAACCTGACAAAAATCTTGATGAAATCTGGGCGGAGGAAGCGGAAAAAAGACTCAAGGCATATCGGGAAGGAAAACTCGAAGGTGTTCCGACTGATATACTCCGTGGAAAATGATCATGTCCTTATCATTGCTGTAGCCCACCAGCACCGGAAGCCAGACTACTGGGTTGGTAGAGATGACATATGGTGAGATGGTTCTTGTAATGATATTTTCATGGCATGCCATAATTTCTCTGGATGGTTCATAAAACAAAACAGTATCTGCGGACAGGTTGATTGACTCTGAAGGGATCGACAAGCCAATAATATGCGAAAAAGAAACTCTACACACTGCGTAGAGAATTGAGCTGGTCCCATTACCGCCTGATCATGCAAGTGGATGAACCAAAGGCACTGAAAATAATAATTATGCCCGTTGAACAGCGGCACGGGCAGTCACAGGAGAGAATCATGCAGACCATTTCATGGGATGACTTTACAAAAGTGGAATTACGTGTCGGGCGGGTGATGAGCGCGGAAGTGTTTCGGGAGGCCCGAAAGCCCGCCTATGTGCTTCAGGTGGATTTCGGCGAAGAGATCGGGATCAGGAAATCGAGTGCCCAGGTCACGGATCTTTATTCCCCAGAGGAACTGGTGGGCAAACTGGTGGTGGGGGTGGTGAATTTTCCCAGAAAGCAGATCGGCCCATTGATGTCGGAGTGTCTGGTGACCGGGTTTCACACAGCCGATGGACAGGTGGCGCTTTGTGTGCCGGACAGATCTGTGCCGCTGGGGGCGAAACTGGTTTGAAGTGAAAAAAGGATGGCAATGCAGGAACTGGCAGTCAAGGCAACAAATGTTCACAAAACATATGGCAGTCTCACCGCAGTCAATCAGTTGAGTTTTGAAGTGCCCAGGGGAATCTGCTTTGGATTCCTGGGACCCAACGGCGCGGGCAAGACAACCATGATGAAGATGCTGTTCGGAAAAACCGGGCGGGACGATTCCGGGGGCGGGGAGGTATCTGTTTTCGGATATGACCCGAAAGAACGGGCCCTTGAGATCAAATATTTTACCGGTATCGTGAGCCAGGAAGACAACCTTGACCAGGAATTGAGCGTTTTCCAAAACCTGATGATTTATTCCAGATTCTATGCCCTGCCGGGGAAACAGGCCCGGCATTTTATCGAAAATGTGCTGGCCTTCATGGAGCTGTCAGACAAAAAAGAGTTCCAGATCCGGCAGCTGTCCGGCGGAATGAAGCGAAGGCTTCTGATTGCACGGGCATTGCTCAACAATCCCCGGCTGCTGATCCTGGATGAACCGACCACAGGCCTGGATCCCCAGGTGCGCCACGTGATCTGGGACAAACTGCGGGATCTCAAAAAACAGGGCGTGACCATTCTGTTAACCACCCATTACATGGAAGAAGCCTTTCAGATATGTGATGATCTGATCATCATGAACAAAGGCGAAAAAGTGATGCAGGGCCCGCCTGCCCTTCTGATCGACAAACATATTGAAAAATATGTTCTGGAACTTTTACATACCGGGGACAAGGCGGCAATCCATGCCGGTGACGGGGTCCGCGCTGAAGTCATGAACAGCCGGGTGCTGCTGTATGCCGATGACTTTGAAACAATCAGACGGATCTCGGACCGGTTCAGGGCAGGGGATTTCATTTTGCGCCAATCCAATCTCGAAGATGTGTTCCTGAAAATTACCGGGAGAAAACTGCATGAATAGCCCGTACAAAATGGCGGATCTCGGGCCGGTCAGGCCGCCGCGGTTTTTTCAGCGGATATACAGCGTCTGGTTCCGCCATGTCCGCGTATACACCAGGCATCTGATCAGTAACGGATTTCCTCCGTTTGTGGAGCCGCTGATGTTCCTTGCCGGGATCGGACTGGGCCTGGGAAGCTATGTCGGGCTGATCGAGGGAAACACCTACATCATGTTTCTGGCTTCAGGGATCATTGTGCCGTCGGCCATGTTCACGGCCACGTATGAGTGTACCTTCGGCTCTTTTATCCGCCTGGAGTTCGATAAAGTCTATGACGGCATGATATCGGCCTCTTTGACCGTCAAGGATATGTTCATCGGGGAGATTCTGTTTGCCGGAACCAAGGGGTTCTTTTTTTCCGGGGCGGTCCTGGCAGTGGTGGCGGCCTTCGGCCTGGTGGAATCCGGCATGGCTGTCTTCACACCGTTTATCGGGTTTATCACCGGTATGATGTTTGCGTCACTTGCGTTGTATGTCACCTCTTTTGTCAGAAACATCAACCATTTCAACTTTTTTTTTACCGGCCTGATCACCCCCATGTTTTTCTTTTCCGGTATTGTGTTCCCGCTGGACAACCTGCCTGAATTTGCCGGATGGATAGCGGCGGTTTTCCCGTTAATGCACGCAGTAAGGCTGGTGAGGGCCTTTTTTTTCAACAGTTTTGATCCGGGGCTGCTCTTCAATCTGGCGTACATGATCCTGTTTACCGTGTTGTTCGGGGGTATGGCCATCAAACGCCTGACACGGCGGATTGTCAATTGATACCGTTGCAGATGATGGGCCAGAGGGAGTAATCAGAGAGGGGTGATAAGATGACAGGCTGCCTGGTGGCCGGTGCCGATTTCCCGGAGTTCGGGCCGGACTGTTCTGCAGATTTCCTCAGCCAGGCGGCACCGGGGATGAAAGGTGCAGCCGGGCGGCGGGTTGATGGGGCTGGGCACATCCCCTTCCAGGATAATGCGGCGGCTTTTGGCGCCGGGCACCGGCTGGGGGGCTGCTGACAGCAGGGCCTGACTGTATGGGTGACAGGCATGTCTATAAAAAATTTCCTTGGGGGCGGTCTCCACCAGCCGTCCCAGGTACATCACCGCCACCCGGTCGCAGATGTATTCCACCACGCCCAGGTCGTGGGAGATGAATATATAGGTGAGTCTGAACTGCCCCCGCAGGTCCTGGAGCAGGTTGATCACCTGGGCCTGGATAGAGACGTCCAGGGCGGACACCGGTTCGTCCGCCAGAAGCAGCCGGGGCTGAAGGGCCAGAGCCCTTGCAATGACAATGCGCTGGCGCTGGCCCCCTGAAAATTCATGGGGATACCGCCTGGCCTGGCCGGGCCGCAGCCCCACCACCTGCATGAGCCATTTTACCCGGTCGGCCTGTTCGCTCTTTGTTCCTTTGTTGTGGATGGCCAGGGGCTCGGCAATGATATCCCCCACCTTCTGCCGGGGATTGAGGGCGGAATAGGGGTCCTGGTAAATGATCTGGGCCTGGCGCCGGAACGCTTTGAGCTGGGTTCCTTTGAGGGTGTCAAGATCGGTGCCGTCAAAGGTGACGGTGCCGGCTGTGGGGTCTTCCAGCCGCAGCAGGGTCCGGCCCAGGCTGGATTTGCCGCAACCGGATTCACCCACCAGGCCGTACACCTCTCCGGATTTCACCGACAGGCTGATCCCGTCCACGGCCCGTACCACCCCTTTCCGGGACCCGAATCCGGTTCCCTGCACCGGGTAGTGTTTGAATACGTTTTCAGCGATGAGCAGATGGCCGCTCATGGGGCCACCTCCAGGGGATGCCAGCAGCGCACCCCGTGGCTGTCCGCCACCTCCTGCCAGGGCGGGGTCTGGTGGCATCTGGCTGAAGCCCTGTCGCACCGGTCCTGGAACGCACAGCCCGGCGGCAGGTTGAGCAGGCTGGGCACGGCCCCCCGGATGGTGGGTAAAGGACCGGTGCTGCCGCGTCTGGGCAAAGAATCAAACAGCCCCCGGGTGTAAGGGTGGGCCGGGCGGGAAAACAGGACAGCCACATCTGCGGACTCCACCATTTTGCCGGCATACATCACCACCACCCGGTGGCAGGTTTCCGCCACCACGCCCAGGTCGTGGGTGATGAGCATGACAGCCATGCCGATCTCCTTTTGCAGCTGTTTCATCAGTTCCAGGATCTGGGCCTGGATGGTGACATCCAGGGCCGTTGTGGGTTCATCTGCGATCATCAGGTCCGGACGGCAGGCCAGGGCCATGGCGATCATCACCCGCTGGCGCATGCCCCCGGACAACTGGTGGGGATAATCATCGAGCCGGGAACGGGGTTCGGGAATACCCACCAGGTCCAGCAGTTGGGCTGCCTCCTGCCGGGCCGCCGCTTTATTCATGCTGCGGTGCTTTTTCAAAGGCTCCATGATCTGGAACCCCACCGTGTACACGGGGTTGAGGCTGGTCATGGGTTCCTGGAAAATCATGGAGATCTGATTCCCCCGGATATCCCGGATCACCTGCGGGGAGGCCGTCACCAGGTCCCGGCCTTTGAACAGAATGCTGCCGCCGGCAATGCGGGCAATGGGTTTTGGGAGCAGCTGGAGCACGGACAGGGCGGTCACGGACTTGCCGCAGCCTGATTCCCCCACCACCCCCAGTGTCTCTCCCGGGTGGATATGCAGGTCCACGCCGTCCACTGCGGTGAGATCCCCCCGTTTGGTGGTGAACCGGGTGGTCAGATGCCGGATTTGCAGGATCGGTTCCATTTACTGGGACCTCAGGGAAGGATCCAGGACATCCCGGAGCCCGTCGCCGAACAGATTGAAACCCAGGACAAGAACCAGAATGGCGGCACCGGGGAAGGCGGCCACATGAGGGGCCAGCTGGATATACTGCCGTCCTTCGCTGAGCATGGCCCCCCATTCCGGGGAGGGCGGCTGGGCGCCCAGACCCAGAAATCCCAGGGCCGCAGCCTGGAGCACGGCCGTGCCCATGCCCAGGGTGGCATAGACAATGATCGGGGGCAGGCAGTTGGGAAGGATGTGTTTGAAAAGGATGCGCACGTGGCTGCCCCCCAGGTGGGAGACGGCCTGGACAAACAGCATCCCTTTGAGGCTGAGGACGCTGGACCTGACAATCCGGGCATAGTGGGGAATATACACAATGCCCACAGCGATCATGGTGTTGGTGAGGCTGGGTTCCAGTATGGCGGTGATGAAGATGGCCAGCAGGATTGCCGGGAATGCCAGGAGCATGTCCATGCAGCGCATGACAATGCTGTCGATCCGTTTGCCGAAGTATCCGGATACCAGCCCCAGAAGGGTACCCGGGACCAGGGAGATGGTCACGGATATGATGCCGATCATCAGAGAGATCCGGGCGCCGAAGATGACCCGGCTGAAAATGTCTCTTCCCAGGCTGTCCGTGCCGAAAAAGTGCTGGGTGCTGGGGCCCTGGAGCCGGATCAAAGGCGAGGGGACCAGGGGATCCGCCGGCGCGATCCACGGCCCGAACAGGGCCACCATCAAAATCAGGGCGATCAGAACCAGCCCGGTCACGGCACTGACACTTTTCCGCAGATCGGCGAATATGTCCAGCTTATTCATTGACGCGTATCCTCGGGTCCAGCAGCACGTATATCAGGTCCACACACAGGTTGATGACCGCCATGAGCAGGGCGAATACCAGGATGCATCCCTGGACGGCGGCATAATCCCTGCCGGAAAGGGAATCCACCACGTAACGTCCCAGCCCGGGCCAGCTGAAAATGGTTTCCGTGAGCACGGCCCCGCCCAGCAGCAGCCCCAGGTTCAGCCCGAGCACCGTTACCACCGGCAGAAAGGCGTTGCGCAGGGCATGGCGGAAAATGACCACCCATTCGGTCATCCCCTTTGCCCGGGCGGTCCTCACATAGTCCATGTTCAGCACTTCCAGCATGGCACTGCGGGTGATACGCGCCACAATGGCCATGGGGATGGTGGCCAGGGTAAACGCCGGGAGCAGCAGGTGTTTGAGGGCGGACACAAAGGCCTGCCAGTTGCCGGCCACCACGGCGTCCACCACCATCAGCCCGGTCACATCCGGGACTTCCAGCCCTAAGGAGATGCGGCCCATCATGGGAAGCACCGGATATTTGACGGCAAACAGGTAGATCAGCATGAGTCCCAGCCAGAAAATGGGCATGGACACCCCCACCAGGGCCATGAACATGGCGCCGTAATCCCACAGGGAATACTGTTTCACTGCGGACAAAACGCCTGCGGCAATACCAAAGACCGTGGCGATGCTCATGGCCGCCAGGGAGAGCTCCAGGGTGGCGATGAGCCGTACCCAGATCTCTTTTGTCACCGGGGCGTTGGTGCGGATGGAATGGCCCATATCCCCCTGGATGATGTGGCTCAGATAGATCCAGAACTGGGTGAACAGCGACTGGTTGAGCCCGAGCTGTTCCCGCAGGCGGGTCAGTTCTTCAGGACTTGCAAATTCACCCAAAAGCAGCTGGGCAGGGTCTCCGGGGATCATCCTGAGCATCAGGAAAACCACCACGGAGACCCCGAACATGATCAGGGCCAGGTGAAACAGCCGCTTTGATATGTATCCCAGAGTCATTGATTACAAAGAACTTAGTTTTTGCTGACCATCTGGAAGCTGTTGAGCCCGTTGGGACGCAGGGGCACATTGTCCAGACGCTTGTTGTAACAGCGGACAATGGTGGTGTGGGCCAGTGGAATCCAGGGGGCTTCTTTGTGGGCGATTTCCTGGGCCTTCATATACTTGGCGGCCCGTTCCTCCTTGTCAAAAATCACCTGGGCCTGTTTGCACAGCTCGGTGAATTCCGCATTTTTCCACAGGGCCACATTGGAGGCACCCGGTGTCTGGGCCGTGTCCGCAGACAGCAGTCCGTACAGAAAGTTGTCCGGATCGGCATTGCCCCCCAGCCATCCCAGCATGCACATGTCATGTTCGCCGTTGGAGGTCTTTTTCAGGTAGGTGCCCCAGTCCATGCGCACGATTTTGGCTTTTACGCCTGCAGCGGCCAGGTAGGCCTGGATCAGTTCAGCCGTCTTCACCGGGTCCGGCATATAGGCCCGGCTCACCGGCATGGCCCACAGCTCCAGTTCTCTGGAGAAATCAAACCCGGCCTCCGTGAGGATCTTTTTGGCTTTGGCAGGATCGTATTCATAGGGCTCAATGGCATCGTTGTACCCCCAGATGGATGGTGCAAACGGGTTTTTGGCCGGGATGGCCATGCCCTGGAAAATGGCTTCGATAATGGTGTTTTTGTCAATGGCATGACTCAGGCCGATGCGGACCTTGGGGTCTTTCAGATACGGTTTTTGTGTATTCAGGGCCAGATAGCCCACATTGACGCTGGGCCGTTCGATCATGGTCAGGTTGGGGTCTTTTTCCACCAGCTTGATGCTGTCCGGATCCAGGTCGTCGGCAATGTCCACGGCCCCGGACTGCAGGGCCATCAGGCGGGCGGAAGGTTCAGGGATGGATTTGAGGACGATCTGTTTGACCCTGGCTTTTTCTCCCCAGTAGTCTTCATTGCGCTCAAACACGATCTGGTCGTCCTTCACCCATTTGACGAACTTGAAGGGGCCGGTCCCCACGGGGTTCTGGCCGATCTGATCCTTGTGTTCATGCATGGCTTTTGGGGAGAGAATGGGACACAGCCACAGGGCCAGGTTGTTGAGAAGCGGGGCAAACGGTTTTTCCGTCACCAGCTGGATGGTGAAATCATCCACCACGTTGATGGCCGTGACCGGTTTCAGAGACAGGCTCAGGTACACCCATTTGCCATATCCATGCAACGGATGGGTCTCATCGATGATCCGGGCGAATGAGTCATAGACCGCCTGGGCGTTGAAGGGTTCCCCGTCGTGAAACGTCACCCCTTTGCGCAGGTTGAAGGTCCAGGTGAGACCGTCTTCCGAGACGGACCAGGATTCAGCCAGCTGGGGTTCCACATCCATGCTGTCTTTACCGAAGATCACCAGGTTTTCCAGAACCTGGATGCCTGCCTTGATGGATTCCCCGTCCGTGGCCTGGGCCAGATCCAGGTTCACCGAATCACCGCCCCGCCCCCAGACCAGGGTATCTGCCTGGGAAGCCAGGACACCTGCCGGCAGCATGAACAATGATGCCACAAGCACTACCAATAACCGTTTCATACCTTTTTCTCCTCACTGTTTGATATTTATGGCACACATGTGCCGGAAACCGGGTCCACAGACCGGATACGGCACGCTTCTCAGCTTTTGAAAATCATCCTTACCTATGGGGGTTCATGGAAAATGTCAAGAAGAACATTGTTCTGCCCGGCGGTGCCAGGCAAAGGTCACGGCGCCGGATTCCTCCTTTCGTTCCAGCACGGCTTTCTTTTCTTTCCCCATCCGTTTGAGCACGGTATCGATGACCACCAGATGTGCCCGGGCGCAGCGTTCCAGCCAGGGGCCGGTGGCGACTTCATCCAGCACCTCGGTGATGATTTCACTTTTTACCAGGGGCCATTTCCGGTTGGCAAAATTGATTTTACCGATCCGCTCACAGGTGGGGGTCACCACCAGTGCTCCGGTCATGTCCGAGTCATATACGTCGGGTTCAAACGCCTTGGCATACCGGCGGTACCGGTCAAAGATCTCCTGGTTCATCGCCAGGATGTCCGCCTGGGTTTCAAGGGCGGCGGACATCTCCTGTGCCAGTGCAGCGGCGGTGCCGCTTGCGGGATGGCTGTCCTGCCCGTAAAAGGGAAGGATGGCGTACACAAACGAGCGGGGGATCCAGTGTTCCCTGAAACGGGGACTGACATACCCGGAAAAGGGCTGTTCCCACTCATGGCTGGGGACCCCGTGCAGATCGATCATGTATTCCGGCAGCCACCGCTCGAAAAGACGGGTTTTGACCCGGGCTTCGCTGAACCGGGTGTCCCTGTCAAAGTATTGATCGTAATATTCCATGCCCAGGGCATTGTACCGGGCCGCATGCAGTTTATGGTCCGGGGATTCCGGCAGCATCTTTTCCAGTGTGTCCACTCCGTCTGCGTTTTCCAGGGGCACAACCACCAGGTTGACCCGGGCCGGCACGCCCGCAGTCATGCCACAGGCGGCGAGTTCATGGAGCAGGGCCATGGCCGCGTTGGTGCCGGACACCTCATTGGCATGGTGCCGGGCATTGACCAGGAGCGTGGGCTTGAGCAGCCTGGCCCGGCGGGCCGGCATGTTCCCGGCCGTGGCTTCCACAGCCGGAATATCCCGCCCCAGAAGGCTGGCCCCGGCATCCCACACCCGGATGCCGGGACGGCCGGACAGGTGCCGGATCCATGCCCGGACGGTTTCACCTGTGGGAATTGACTGGAGATCCGGGGCGGTAATCGCGTCAATGGATGACGGTGCCGCTGGTTTGCGGGCCGGCCGGGCTGCGTAACGAATCCCGGTTTCCTGGGGGCTGAATCTGAAGCCCCGGGATCCGGCAGCCGCGCATAACCGGTCTTTTTCATTCTGTGACCAGTCAGGGCCGTCCTGGAAAAAATCCACGAACAGAACCCCTCTGCGATACCCGATATGATCGATTACCGGCCTGGGCCGGGGAGGGGGAACCAGTGCGCGCATCGGTTTCAACCGGAGCCGGGCCCCGGGTTTTTCGGCGCCGGCAGTCCGCATCAACGGCATGATCCGGCCCAGCTGCATCCGGCTGTCCGGGCAGTGCGTTTGCCGGAATGATTCCATAAAAGCCAGCAGGCCGAAATAGAGGTCTTCATGCAGGGCCTCCATGGGAGCGATGCGTTCCTGGGCCAGTCCGACCGGTTCCTGGCGGTCGTCCATGATTACCTCGATCTGTATCTCTTCCCAGAAGGCCAGGGCGTTGCGCTGTTCCAGTCCGGGCAGCATGCGGACCATGGCCGCCGACATTGCAGGCACCCATTGGTCCTGAAACCGCCGCCAGAAAAGTTCCCGGTCCGTGGGAACAGCACATCGGTGGACAATACGGCCGTTTCTGAAAATCTCGAATCCGGCCTGGGTGGGGTAGGCCCGCTGATCTTCACGAAGTTCCAATGCATAGGGAAGTTCAGACACCGGAACGGCCAGGGAAAATTCGGCAACCACGCTGCCGGAGGCATCACAGCCGGTCACCATGTAGTCGGATGTCTGGGTATCCTCCAGCGCCATCTCCACCTGATTTGGGTGCCAGCCCCGCCGGTCACAGATCACATCCGGGGCCGGATACATTTCCCGGATCCATCGGGCCCGGGGTTCCATCTGACCGGGGCGGCAAAATGGCCGGCAGCTGATCTTCAGGGAACGGGTCTCAGGGGGCAGGGAAGGTTCCACCGTTTCCAGCAGCCAGCTGACAGCCGGCTTGTGGGTGCGCAGGACCACGGTTTCCGGTGTGTATCCTTTTTGTTTCAACACATGGTCCAGCTGGTATTTGAATGCCAGACGGTCCGGATACGGTCCCCCGGTAAACGCCAGGCACTGGACCGGGCCGGCGCCCCTGGGAATTTGGGCTGCCTGATCCAGAATGCGGGCCTTTTCACCGGCCATGGTCATGCGGCGTTGAATGGGTTTTTCGACCGGAGGATATGGGGGGTCAGGCTGGTTGAGCCGGATGCCGGCTGCCAGATGGACCGCATCGTAAAGCGTTTTTTTCCAGGACTCCAGCGCCTCACCGCCCGGAGCGTCTGTTTCAAACCACAGCCGGGTCACCTCCCGGATCAGGGCGGCCAGTTCCCTGGTTCCGCCTGCGGCTTTCAGGCAATGGCCGCAGCGGCTGATCCGGGCTTCAGGCAGGGTGTTTTCTTCAATGGACAGACACAGACCGTTTTTAGGACAGGATCCCGCATGGGCCAGTGGAAGGGTGAGTTCCGTGGCACGGGCGGTGGCAGCGCCTGCAAGGGAAAACAGTGCCCGGCCGCAGCCGGCCGACAGGATCAGAGGCAAATCCAGGGTGAGACCCAGCCGGGAACTTCTGGGGTCATGGGCTGCTTCAGGCAGCATAATATCCGCCAGAGAGGTGATATCAAAAGCGGTGAGATTGGAAATGACAGGGGGCTTCGGGAAACGCCCGGATTCGTCCCTGCAGACAGCCATCATCCGGAACCGGGCCTCTCTTCCGTTTTGATCCACCATCCTGCCGGAATCCATTCCCTCTTGTGCCAGTTCAAACCGGACTGCCCGGATCGTGTCGGCAGATATGGCTGTCATGGCCAGGGTATCCAGCATCTGTTTGATTGCTTGGGGGCTGCGGCCTGAGAGCTGCCACCCTTCCCGGCGATTTTTTTCCAGGCAGGCGGCCCAGGGCATGTTTCCGGCGGGTTTTTTTACGTGCAGCATCCCGTTTTCCGCGTGGGTGCAGGGGACAGGCGCGGCGATTCCCGGACCGCAGGATTCCATGTTCAGCCGGGCCGCCAGGTTAATGAGCCCGGCCCAGACCGGCCCGCTGTCCATGTCCGGATCAATGCCCAGCCCCAGATTGACCCGGTCCGGATATCCATCCCTGTCAAGGTCTGAAAACAGCGGGATGCCGTTTGAGAGGTGGTTCAGGTTCAGCAGCGGGGTGATGGGCTCACTGATTGTTTGCGTCATGGATGTTCCTGTCTGAAACGGTTGTCATTCATCCTTCCCTCTGTTTGTCTTGCCCACAAATCACTTTTAGGCTATCTATGTATTGTATGGAACCAGGCTTGCCTGCCCATTAATGATTTGCCATCTATATATATGAATATTATATGAAATGGTATCCAGTATGATCAGCATGGAGTTTTTAATCACCTCTTTCATTGTCGTGGTGATGCCCGGAACCGGGGTGATCTACACCATTTCAACCGGTTTGATCCGGGGCACCCGGGCCGGTGTTTTCGCGGCAACCGGATGCACGGCCGGGATCATCCCGTCCCTGCTGGCCTGCATTCTGGGGGTGGCGGTCATCATCCATACCAGTGCGCTGGCGGACAGAGCCCGCACCTGGATAGTCGCCTCTCCGGGAAAGATCAGACATGTGCAGCGCACCTTTGCCGTCATGTTTGCCGTACTGGGGGCCAGGCTGGCGTTTTCCGGGCGGTAATACCGGTCTTTACGGACTTACGCGCACCTGGAAATGGCCATTCGGCGGGACTTGACCCAGGTTCTTTTCAACAGCTGGAAGGTGTTGCCGGGCATGCCGAATGGCAGGTCCACAAAGGAATGCTCCGGTTCAATGCGGATCGGTCCGATATGCCGGCTGTCAAGGCCGGCTTCGTTTGAAATGGCACCCACGATATCTTTGGGCCGAAGGCCATGGATGGTGCCCACCTCAATCCGGTATCGCTCCATCCCTTTTACCGGGGGTGCTGGATGGAAGGCGAGGGCTTCAGGGGTTGCCGGTGCTGTTTTATCGGGGGGTGCTGATTTATTGGACCTTGTTTTTTTTGCGGGCACCGACATTCCAGGCCCTGCTTTTTTCTGGGGAAACATCGGTTTTTCAGACGCTTTTTCCACAGCGTTCCGGGATCGTTTTTGCGGCGCCGGGGCCTGCTTCAGAAAAAACGGAGTATCGCCATGGCCCATTTTTGCCAGGGCCGCAGCCACTTTTGCCACAGGTACGTTTTCCTGTTGGGCATAATCGCTGATCAGGGTCTCAAAAATGCTGGTATCTGTATCTTGTGCCGCCAGGACCCGGGAGATGCGGTCGTAAAACATGGCGGTTCTTTTTTTGTTGATGTCTGCATCCGACGGCATGACCATTTCCGTGATCTTTGTGCCGGTCTGTTTTTCAATGGCTTTGAGCATCCATTTTTCGTTCCGGTTCAACAGGAGGAGGGCTTCGCCGGATCGGCCGGCCCGGCCGGTCCGGCCGATCCGGTGAATATAGGGTGCCACTTTGGATGGCATGTCGAAATTCACCACATGGGAAATCCGGTCCACATCCAGGCCCCTGGCCGCCACGTCCGTGGCCGCCAGAATATCGATGTGCCCTTTTTTCAGGCGGTTCACGGTCTGTTCCCTGGCGCTCTGGGCCATTTCCCCGTTCAGGGCCTCTGCCTTGAATCCGGCGGATTCCAGGGCTGCGGCCACTTCAAGGGTCGCGGATCTGGTTTTGGTAAAGACAATCACCCCGTCGTAATGGACCGATTCAAGAATCCGGATCAGGGTGCCGGTTTTTTTTCGCTGGTCGACCATGCAGTATTGCTGGTGAATATCAGCGGAGTCCGGGGTGTCCTGGGGGAGGATGATCTGTTCCGGCGCGTTCAGGTATTTTCGGGCGATTTTTTGCACAGGCCCGGGCATGGTGGCTGAAAATAGCGCTGACTGCCGGTTTTGGGGTATTCTGTCCAGGATCCATTCCACATCATCGATAAATCCCATGTTCAGCATTTCATCCGCCTCGTCCAGAATCAGGCAGAAGAGATCGGAAAAGGACACGGTCTTTTTTTTCATGTGATCCGTGAGACGGCCGGGCGTGCCCACCACCACATGGACACCCCGCCTGAGCTGATTGAGCTGGATCCCATAGCTTTGCCCGCCGTAAACCGGCAGGACACTGAGTCCCGGCATGTTTTTGCCATACCCTTTGAAGGCTTCTGCCACCTGGATGGCCAGTTCCCGGGTGGGGGTCAGCACAAGGACCTGGGGCTTTTTGTTTGTCACATCGATGCGGGACAGTGCGGGCAGGGCAAACGCGGCTGTTTTTCCCGTGCCGGTCCGGGCCTGTCCCATCACATCCATTCCCTGGACAAGGCAGGGAATGGTCCTGGCCTGGATGGGGGTGGGGGTGTCATATCCCAGATGTTTCAGGGCGGAAACCACAACCGGGTTCAGGTTCAATTGTTCAAACCCGGTCACGGGCAAATTTTGTTGAGGCATGGTATTCCTTGAAATTTTATGCAGTCACACCGGGTTCCAATTCCTGCCGGCGTTATCGGTTAAAGCCTGTATGGTATGTCAATTGGAAGGGCACAGGACCTGATGGGTCGGAAAACCGGCGTATTATACATGAATCTGCCGTTTTTACAAGAATTTATTTTTTTTGGTTTCTTCCGGATATGGACATAATGGAAAAAATCAACCCTTTTCTTGACAGCACCCGTTTCTCTGACCTATCCTGAAGCCCTTTGAAAACAGGAGTCAGTCCATGGATATGCAAAAGTGGTCCCTGCGGGGAAAGATTGTCTTGCTGGGAATTCTCTTTCCCACCATTCTGGTCATTGTCCTTCTTTCTCTTTACTCTGGAGAATCCCGGAAAAAAACTTTGAAAGCCTTCACCGATAAGGCCAGAGCCATCTGTCTCACCGCTGAATCCACCCGGGATGAGATGGAGGAGAAATGGCGTATGGGGCTTTTCAGTGCCCAACAGCTGCGCGGGCACGCTCAAAACGGGGAGTATGAAAAAATTCTGGCCACCGTGCCGGTGGTCTCCGCCTGGAATGCGGCCATGCGGAAAGCGGATGAGGGCGGGTATGTTTTCCGGGTCCCCAAGTTCAATCCGCGCAACCCACGGAATGAACCCGATGATCTGGAATCCCGTGCCCTGACCATTATGAAAAATGAGGATCTTGATGAGTATTCAGAAATCGATGAAGCCACCAATTCGGTCCGGTATTTCAGGGCGGTAAGACTCAGTGAAACCTGTATGCTCTGCCACGGTGATCCGGCCACCTCCCGGTCGCTGTGGGGAAATGACCAGGGCATGGATCCCACCGGCGGAACCATGGAAAACTGGAAAGTGGGTGAAATTCACGGTGCTTTTGAAGTGGTCCAGTCTCTGGATGCGGCCCAGCAGCAGCTGAAAGAATCGATTCGACATGCTGTTATTGTGGTGGTAGCGGGATTGGGCCTGATGGCCGTTCTTTTCGCTACACTGGTGCTGCGGGTGGTGTCCAACTCAGTGATCAAGCCGGTGACCAGAATCATCGATGATCTGACCGGGAATGCCGCCAATCTTCTGGATGCCGCCAATCAGGTGTCATCCGCCAGCCATGAACTGGCTGACGGGGCCGCCAATCAGGCCGCTTCTCTGGAGGAAACCTCTTCTTCACTGGAAGAGATGTCTTCAATGACCAAGGCCACCGCCGAGAATGTCAAGCAAACCAATCTGATGGCGGAAAGTGCCCGGAGTTCAGCGGAAACCGCCCAGGTCAGCATGGAGAAGATGAGTGAGGCCATCAGCAATATCAAGCAATCTGCTGAAGAAACAGCGGAAATCATGAAAACCATTGATCAGATTGCCTTTCAGACCAATCTTCTGGCCCTGAACGCATCGGTGGAAGCGGCCCGGGCCGGGGAAGCCGGAGCCGGATTCGCGGTCGTGGCAGAGGAGGTCCACGCCTTGGCCCTGCGCAGCGGTGAGGCGGCCCGTAAAACCGAACATCTCATCGGACAGTCCCAGCGGCATGCCGACCATGGGGTGGCATCCGCAGCCGAGGTGAAAGAGATCCTGATCCAGATTGTCGACAGGGTGAAAAAGGTAAGCCGGCTGGCCAATGAGATCACGGTGGCCAGTAATGAACAGGCTGAGGGCGTCAATCAGATCAATCTGGCCGTTGGTGAGCTGGACAAGGTGACCCAGGGCAATGCCGCCATCTCCGAAGAGGTTGCTTCAGCCAGTGAGGAACTTTCCGGACAGGCCCATGCGTTGAATACGCTGGTTGGTGAACTGGCCCGTGTCGTCGGGGCTTCGGTTCCCGATCCGGGCAAAAGCGGCACAGACGCATTTCCGGACCGGTAATGTCAGCATGCCGCCACGGTCCTGGGTGCCGGAACGGGCGGTGAAAAAATCGAAGTCATACAATGATTTCCCAGGCCCGGTGAATCTGCCTGCGTTTGCTCACATAATCTTCGGGAATGGTTTTTTCCGTGATCTCCGTGATGCGGGACACGTTCAGGGAACGGGTGTCCAGTTCGAAGTTCTGGTGGTTGGTTGAAAAAAACACGGTGCCGCCGGAAACCATGCGCTCAAACACCTGTTTGAGGAGCCCTGGATGGCCTCTGGCAATGTCGAAATGGATGCCGCGCACCCGGGTGGTGGAAAAGGAGGGCGGGTCCACCACGGCCAGGTCGAAATTTTGATACGCCTGGGACGGGCCGGACAGGAAATCCAGGGTGTCCTTCTGGACCAGTTCATGGGCCGGCCCCCACAGGCCGTTAAGTTCAAGGTTTTCCCTGGCCCATTGAATCGCGGTCTCAGACCGGTCCACGGACACGGTTCCGGCGGCCCCTCCTTTGGCGGCATAACAGGTGAATGCGCCGGTGTAGCAGTAAAGGTTTAAAAACATCTTTCCAGCGGCCCGTTCCCGGACCATCTGCCGGGTGTTGCGGTGGTCGGAAAAAAGTCCGGTGTCCACAAAATCGGTGGGGTTGATCAGAAACCTCAGGTCCCGTTCCGCCATGGGGATTTTTTCGTTCACATGAGCGATGCGCTCGTACCGGGTCCCTTCCTCGATGCCGGCCCGCCGGATTTTCAGATGCAGCCGGTCTTCAGGCACGTCCAGTGCCCGGGCCACAGCGGTTCCCATCAGGGGCAGCCATTCTTTGGTGGATTGTTTGCGGGAGTATTCCCCCACCACCAGGTGGCCGGCATACCAGTCCACCACGGCCCGGATTTCCGGGATATCCCAGTCATAGAGCCGGAAAACCTCCAGGTTCTGTCGGGCATACCGTTTCCGCAGGTGAAGAAACCGTTTCTTCACCCGGTTGGCCAGCATCTCTGCCTGTCGGGCATGGGTCTGTTCCATGGATGAGTGTGTCATGATCTCCTGCTTGTCACAGGGGTTGTCAGTTGTCTGAAAGCAAACAGCCGGTTCCGCCGGTCTGAGCCGGACATACCCGGTTGTCACCAGGTTCCGATCCAATGGCACAAGACCTCATCAGGTTTTTTGACCTGCGGAATCAGTCTTACAGGAATCAGTCTTACAATATTTAAACGCGGACGTCCATTGATCGTTCCATGATTTTTTCTTGACTTGAGTTGACCCTCTCTGATACAAGTCCCCATGCTTTTCTTGGGATAGAGACAAGAGAGGGAATCATATTGTGCGCTTGTCAATTTTTTTAATTCTTGTTTTGCCAGGAATCGAGACGTTGTCTTTCCTGTCCCTCAACTCCCTGAAGAAAGCTTCCAGGAATCGGTGAATTTGAACAATTTTGTTCCAAGTCGGGCTTTTTTCACTCGCGGCATCGGACGGCATAAAAACAAACTGCAATCCTTTGAACTTGCCCTGAGAGACGCTGGTATTGAAAAACAGAATTTGGTGTATGTTTCCAGTATTTTTCCCCCGAACTGCCAACTCCTGACGGTTGAGGAAGGCGTGAGGGAACTTCTTCCCGGACAGATAACTTTTTGCGTCATGGCCAGAAATGCCACCAATGAAAAAGGACGTCTGGTGGGTTCAGCTGTGGGCATGGCCCTTCCGGCAGAAAAGAGCCAGTACGGGTATATTTCAGAACATACCGCCTTTGGATCCGATGAAACTGAGATTGGTGATTTTGCAGAAGATTTGGCCTCAACAATGCTGGCCACTACACTGGGAATCGAATTTGATCCGGAAAAAGATTACGACCAGAGAAGACAGATTTACATGATGAGCGGACAGATAGTTGACTCTACCTCATCCGCCTGTGTCACAACCGGAGTGTCCGGATTGTGGACAACGACCATCTCTGCGGCTGTATTTCTTCCTTAAGGAGCATATCAATATGTACAATAACTTCCTGGATCTTGAGCCGGATCAGAACGGACTCATTCCGGTTTATGTGTGGCCGGTGCCCTACCAGGCAACTGTCAGCTTTGGCGACGGAACCAAAGACGGCCCTGAAGCCATCCTCAAGGCCAGCTATCAGATTGAACCTTATGACGCGGAAATTGGCGTTGATATTTCCACACTGTGCTCTTTCCGGACCCTGCCGTTTCAAAGATCCAATGCAGCCGGACCTGAATATTTTTATCAAGAGATGCAGGCTTTTTTATCGGATTACCATCCGGACCGGGATTTTTTTCTGACCCTGGGCGGGGAACACTCGGTATCTTTCCCTGTTGTGGATTTTTATGCCGCGCATTTTCCCGATCTGGCGATAATACAGATTGACGCCCATGCAGATCTGAGGCACTCATATGAAGGCAGTCCGTATTCCCATGCCTGTGTTATGGCCAGAATCAAGGACCTGGGACTGAAAACGGTTCATATCGGCATCCGAAGCTTCAGCAGGCTGGAACATGATTTCATCATGAAAAATTCTGACCATGTTCTGCCGCTTTATGCGTGGGATCTGCCTTCCCCTGAGCAGGCGGCCGGACGGGTCAGGGATTTTATCGGCCCCCGGCCGGTGTATATATCTTTTGACGCAGACGGACTTGATCCTTCCATTATGCCGGGGACAGGAACCCCGGAGCCGGGGGGACTCAGCTATTCATGGGTCAATGACTTCTGGAAGGCACTTTGGCCGGGCTCCAGGCTGGTAGGCATGGATTTTTGCGAACTGGTCCCCCAGCCGGGCAATCTGGTTTCAGAATCCACCGCCGTGAAATGCATCCTGAAGATACTGGCCACTTATTTTTCAAGACGGGAACAGGCGTAACGGTTTACGGTTCCTATATTTCTGTTTCGGAGCGCTGTGAATGAAAAAGACAAAACAAATCAGATCCATTGAATCTTTGGACGATCCAGCCGATTTGGGATTGACGTCTCTTGAATCCCTGGATCCAGACCAGATAAACGATTTTGATGAGCTTTTGCGGGCCATGTCCAGGACCTCCTTTAACGGCCGCAGCCTGGGAGAGGCGCTGGATGTGATGGAGGACATGGTGACAGACCCGGATTGTCTTGTGGTGGGCACCTTTTCAGGCGCCATGACAGTCGCCAAGATGGGCACAATAATCTGTAAAATGATCGATCAGGGTTGGCTTGACGTCGTCATCTCCACAGGTGCCCTGATGGCCCACGGATTCGTTGAATCCATCGGCTTGAAGCACTATAAATATGAAAAAAATCTCATGAACGACATGGATCTTTTTGACCATGGGTTCAACCGGGTTTACGACACCCTTGAGCCGGAGATCAATTTTGTCCAGGTAGAGGATGTCCTGCACAAAGTGATGGCAAACACAGACAGGGATGAAATCCTGTCTTCGGAGACGATCTGCAGGAAGATCGGCAGATACCTCAAGGAGAACTTTGAAGGAGCGGGAATACTCAAGAGCGCCTATGAAAAGAATGTGCCGGTTTACATCCCTGCTTTTACGGACTCTGAACTGGCCCTGGACATTGCCATACATATACTCAGAGAAGATAGCGCTGCCCTGGAAAAAGATGATTTTTCCGCACTGCCCTATCCATTCAACCCGTTTTATGATTTGATGAGTTATACAAGAAAAATTGCTGGCAGCAAAAGGATCGGTCTTTTCACCATTGGAGGGGGGGTCCCCAGGAACTGGGCTCAGCAGGTAGCGCCTTTCCTTGAAATCGCCAACCAGCGGCTTGATAACATGGATCTGCCCCTGCGCAGATTTCAGTATGCGGTAAGGATATGCCCGGAACCTGTTCACTGGGGCGGGCTGTCTGGATGCACATACCAGGAAGGGGTGTCCTGGGGCAAGTTTGTACCGAAAACCCAGGGCGGAAAGTATGCGGAAGTATATTCCGACGCCACCATTGCCTGGCCCTTGTTGTTCAAGGGTCTTCAGCAGAGACTGGCCAAAAGAGATAACCCTTGACACCCGGAACTCATCAGTGCCGTCCCATGGCAGGAACGGGGTGAAATGGTTTAGGAGTATCCATGAAAGAAAGCAGAATCGTCCTGATTTTTCCCGCGGAAAAAGAGTATATCCCAGTGTCTCAGAATGCGGCCCGTGTCCTTGCCGGGCAATGCGGGTTCGAAGATTCTCAGGCGAACCGGATTGCGCTGGCATTGGAAGAATCTTTTATCTATGCAATTGAAATGGGGTATGAGGGGGTTCAAGGCGAAATAAGAATCACACTCTCATCAACGAGCATGGGTCTGAAAATAGAGATACATTCCAGTGGGTTGCCCCTCAACCCGGACCAGTTGCCCGCGTATAGCCCCGAAAAGGCGTTGAAGCATCAAGATCTGCACGGCCTTAGTTTTTTCCTCGTTAAAAAGCTGATGGACAGGGTTTCTTTTTCTGTTCAACGGAACGGTAAACGAAAGATGACAATGCTCAAACAGTTTACCCTGGATGATAACAGGATTCAGGCTGGTAAATCACAACCACCGGAAAATGCCGGAAAGGCTGTAAAACTGATACAGGAGCCTGATAGAAACATTTGCCACCGCATCCGGCCGGCCGTGCCGGAAGATGCAGAGGAAATTGCCAGGATTGCCATGCTTTCGCATGGTTCCATCCTGTTTAATGAAGAAATTTATTATCCGGCCAGAGTAAAAGAAATGATCCAGTCAGGTGAGATGGTTTCCGTAGTGGCGGTTACCGGCGATGATGTACTTTTCGCTCATGGTGCCCTCGTTGCTTTGGGATCAGATCGCCGGGTGGAAGAGTTGACCTATGGGTTTGTTCACCCCGATTTTCGTGGCAGGAAGGTCAATTCTGAGATTGCCCGTTCATTGATTGACAGTGCACGGGACCGGGGGATACATGCTGTTCAGGCCCTTTCTGTGACCAGTCATGTCCATTCACAGAAAGCGATTTTGAAATACGGATTTATTGAAACCGCCCTGTTGCTGGCTACCAGCCCGGGAGCCAGCAATTGGAAAAACAATGAAGGTGCAGAACCCGACCGCATCGGAAACCTGCTCCAGGTGAAGTATCTCGGGAACATCAAATCTCCCGTCCTTTTCGTTCCATCCCGGCATCGGCAGATCATTCAAGAGATCTACAGCCGTGTCGATGGTGGGGTGCAGTTTTCGACAAAGGAACAAAATCCTGCGATGATCCCCGATGAATCCAGGATTTTGAGCGAATCGGATTTCGTCGAAGGCTGGGGGTTTATCTGTGTGCTTGAATATGGCCGGGATGTGGAAAACAAAGTCCAGGAAATTGTTCAGGAAGCCATTAAACTCGATCTTGTCGCAATTCACCTCCTTCTGCCCATGGATTCCCCGGCCACCCCTTATGTTGCCTCGGTATTCGAGTCCAGGGGCTTCTTTTTTGCCGGTGTCGGGCCAGGGGATGATGCCAGGGAATATGTTGCCTTGCAGTATATCAACAGGGAGATTGGATATGATTCCATCCATGTTGTGGAAGGAATGGGTGAACGGATAAAAGATTATGTTATTGAATGCGGGAAGAGAGCGATAAAAACTTTTGCATCAACAACCCCGCAATCAGCAGTGTAAGAAATTCTGCGATGGGCATGGCAAGAAAAATAAGATGAAACTCAAAAAAATGATAAATGAATACAACCAAAGAAATGGGCAGGATCAAGGTTCTCATCATTGAAATGGTCAGCGACGCAAGTGCTTTTTCATGGGCTGTAAAAAATGCGGAGATCATGATATTGCAACCGGAAAGCAAAAATACAGGCAAGACCATTGGAAAAAACTGATGGATCAGATTTCTTGCGGCGACTTCACCTTCTTCCAGAAAAATATTCACGATTCCCTCCGGCCATACCAGCAATACAAGAACGAGCACACCACTCAGCGTGAGATTGAAAAACAGGCCAAAAGTAAAGAATGAAACGGAACGGCCCCATTTTTTTGCACCGGCATTGACGCTGACTGGCGCCTGAATAGACTCTCCTGCACTGTATGCCACCATGAACCACAGATAAACGATATAATTGATGACAGTGAATGCAGCGACCGCATCGATGCCATATTTTTTCATCAGTACAAAATTAAAAATCAACACGATGATACCGCTGGAAATTTCGTTTACAAATTCGGAAAATCCATTGAACGCCGCTCTTGATACCGGTTTGATGTCCAGATCGGGTTTGACCGGACAAAGGCTGCTGTTCCGGCGGAAAAAAGATGGAAACAGGATAAAAAACACAACGGATTGGGAAAGACCGGAAGCAATGGCTGCCCCCTTGAGCCCCATGCTGAAGCTGACAATGAACAACCAGTCTAAAAAAAGGTTCAAAGATGCGCTGAGGACCAGGGCAAAAAAGACCAGTTCCGGCGCCTGGTTGACCCTTCCAAAGCTTGTCAGGCCGATGCCCATGAAAACGAAGGGTAAAAACCAGCAATAATTTTTTAAATAGGTGATCACATCGGGCAAAATGGCGGGATTTGCCCCCAATAATCTGCCGATTACTTCGGGAAAAACCAGGACCGGGAGTGTGATACCAATGGAGATCAGCAAACCGGAGAAAAAAATCTGGGAGAAGACATGAGCCGCTTCAGCCTTCTGGTTTGCACCCAGCAGCCTGCCGCACTGCGCCCCTCCACCGACACTGAGCATGATGGACAGACTGAACGTGAATCCCCAGAAAGGAATGGTCAGATTGACCGCTGCCAGTGCCTGGGCGCCCACCACATTGCCCAGGAAAATGCCGTCAATGACGACAGCGGAAGAGATGGCCAGCATACCCAGGATCGATGGAAATGCATACCATAAAAATATGATGGCCGGTCTGCCTGTCAGCAGATCAGGTTTTTTTTTCATGGTCTCCTGCTGGTTACGGGGGCCTTCCGGGACCTGGCCCATCCGCAGATGTCCTCAAATTCGGAGAACCGCCAGGCCCTGGGAAAATCCCGGCACTGGGCCGGTTTGACCGGATGAATCCGGCACCCCTTTTCTGTCAGAAAAATGCAGGCCCCGTCCGGCTGTTCGATCAACGACAGCCCGGTGCGGTCCTCCGTGAGGATGGTAAACGACTCGATAAATTCGTGAACGTCCATTTGCAGGAACCCCGCCATCACATCCGGTTCCGCCGGTCTGAGCCGGACATACCCCGGCTGCCGGCAGCAGGCGTGGCACTGGATGCATTCAAACGCGCTCAGGTCCATGGCATTAACGTCCATTGATCGATTCCCTGATCCAGAAGAGATCCAGGCTGGTTTTGTCCCGGCCGGTGATCTCTTCGCAGGTGAATCCGCGCCACCGGCCGTCGGGGGTGTTTTTCCGACCAGATTGATTCCTGGAATACTGTTTTTTATATGAACACATCTGCGAATTTTTCTTCAATTGCCTGGATTTCATGATCAGTCAACTTTTTGAATTCTTTTTCTCGTGCCCGTTTTGATAGTTTTCCACCATTTTGGACAAGAAAACGTATGAGCAAATCAACAAGCTTATCCGGCATATCAATATAGTTTTTGATAAATTCATTGAGAAGATCATATTTTCTCAAGTATTCAACCTCATCAGGAAGCGTTTTATTTACTGTTTCCTCAACGCATTCAAAGAAAAACTCAGCCTGTTTTGTTGCATCAAAATATCGATACAAATTGATGGTCTCATTTAAAACCTCAACATTGTTTTTTTCTGTTGGCCGCCATTCGATCAAATTCAGCCGTGGTTTTGAATAATGCGCCAATATTTTTCTATATCCTTCTATCCTCTCCAGAATAATCGCTGATACCGGGAAAATTAATCCTTTTGAGACAAACCCTTTTTCAGCCAGTACATGATGAAATAAATAACGATGAATCCGGCCATTGCCATCTTCAAAAGGGTGAATAAAAACGAAACCAAAGGCAATGACGGTTGCCAGCAAAATTGCATCAAAATCGTTCTTGCGAAGCAGATTGTATGTTTCTATAAGGCCCGACAATAGAATATCCAGATCCTCCGGTCGAGCAGAAATGTGATCCGGTAAGGGCATTCCTGTACTACGGTCATGTTCCCCGACAAAACCCCCTTCCGTGCGCAATCCTAATTTTATAAACCGACTGTCTGGAATAACTGTTTTTTGCAGATATTCCAGTTCTGAAATACTGAGCCTGCGTTGTCCTGCTTCACCTATTGTCCTTCCCCATCGTTCTATACGAGTGTGCGGAGGCTTTTCCCCCTCAATAGTGTAAGAGGCTTTAGAATCTTTAAGCAGCAGGAAAGCAGCCGCCCGGCTTAAAAGATCGGGGTGGGTGCGGCCGATATGTTTTGCAGCTACTTCTGAAAGATTCTTGGCAATATATTGTTCAAGCTTTTCTGTTTTTCTGATTAGAGGGCAAAAATTGTGTGTCCCCGGTAAGTTATTGCGCACTCGATGACGTCTGGACGGATATGATTTCCCTTCGTACTGTAGCCTGCTGTTTACGAGAACAACAAAATTTCCAGTCCGGGCATCTTCAATATCAAGTTGTTCTTCACGCAACCATTCCCACAAAAACCACAGCCTGCGGCTATAGCTTCCGGTCGGTTCCGAGCAGATAATTTCCTGGATTTCTCTGGTCTCAATCTTTTGAAATAAGGCATCGAGGATAGCCAGATCAATTCCCTCATATTTAAGCGCAAAGGTCAAATGTCCAAAAAGCGTGTCTTCCGGTTTATGACGTGGTGTAAAAATGTGCCAGCGCCCATGATCGTATTTTTTATGTTTTGGACCTATAGCGCAGAGAAAATCAGGAACCGGTACTTTCAAATCATATGCTGAAATAAGGGCTGAATATCCAGCCAGCCAGCTTCCTTCTTCCAAGACGGGAAAGCCGTGAAAAACAGTTAAATATCCTGAATTCTGATTGAAAATTGCCATTTTTCTGAATTCTCGTTTTATTTGTTCGATTTATAATGGCATGAAAAACGGTTATTGTCTATGAATTTTGATTATAAAATCATGATTACATGAAAAACAATTCGTTGTGTTCTGAGGGGTTCAGCGATTTTCTCAAATAGATGATTCAAATCATCCCGCCGGTATTTTTCATCCATACATGTCTGGGGCCATTTTGTCAGTTGATTCAGAACTGAAAAGATGATCCACTGATCCTGAAATTGATTTACAATGTCCGGGGATGCTGGTATGAAGAGTTGTTTGATCCATCAACCAACAGGAATTTTACAAATGTTTTTTCATCGGATTCTGCCGCCACCGCCCTGTCACAGCTGATCGGCTGTCAGGCAATCACACGGCATCATCAAACCGCTCTCCCTGATTTTTTGTTCAGGAGGACACCGGCACTGTTCAGTTTCCCCCGGAATCTGTTCTGTGCAATCGCGGAGGGCATTCATCACAGGCGGAATTTTTATGAAAAAACGGATATCCATCATCGGGTTGAATCTGTCGGTATTTTTGTTCATGTTCGGGGTCGGGCTGATCGTCCCGCTGCTGCCCCAGAAAATCATCACCTTTACCGGGTCGTTAAAAACCGTCGGCTATCTGGCCTCTGCGTTTGCCGTCCCGTTTGTGCTGCTCCAGTTTCCTGTCGGGCGGTTGTCTGACCGGTATGGGGTCCGGCACTTTCTGGTGGGCGGGTACCTGATCTGTTCGGCCTCTGGACTCCTATACTGTTTTGCACATACCCAGGCGCTGATCTTTTTTGGGCGGCTGCTCCAGGGGATCGGAGAGGCCCCTTTGTGGGCACTGGCACCAGCCCTTTTGTCCATGCTGTATCCCGGAGCCAAAGGAAAAGTGATCGGGGCCTACAATGCATCGCTCCACCTGGGCCTGACCCTGGGCAGCGGTTTCGGGATTCTGGTGGCCGGGGTGTGGATGAAAAACGAACCCTTTGTGCTGTTTGCCCTGTCAGGGCTGCTGGGGGCCTTCCTCATTTTTGTGACGGTCAAGGATCCCCGGGCAGAGGGAGGTGGGGTTGAACCGGCCCTGGATACAGGGAGTCTTAAAAAGATTCTTGCCCATCCGGGTATCCTGGCCGTGTTCTCGGGCATCATTCTGTATGGGGCCGGGTACGGCATCTCCCTGACCGTGCTTCCCGGCTTTCTGATCCAGGAAAAGGGGTTTACACAGGCGGAAGTCGGCGGGTTTTTCACGCTGTTTTATATCGGCATCAGCCTGTCCCAGGTCATTACCGGCCCCATATCCGACCGGCACGGGCGGACAAAGACCATGATCCTGGGACTGTTCATGATCACCGCGGGGCTTGGGATGTTTCCCGGCAGGGGCGGATGGGAGATCTATCCATGGCTGTTTCTGGCCAGTTTCGGGCTGGGTGTGTTCTGCGTATCGGCCCTGTCATGGCTGAACAATGCCGTGGCGGATTCACTCAAAGGCACCATATCCGGGGCGTTCTATTTGTTCTGGGGAATCGGATTCTTTGTCGGCCCGGCAGCTTTGGGGATGATCGGGGGAGCGGCCCGGGATTTTACCGGATTCCATGTTCTGGCGGTGCTCTTTCTGTTGCAGGCGCTGGGTCAATGGGTATCCGGATACCGGCGCAAAAAAAAACTGACCGTGAAGCCGTAGGATGTGACCGCACTTTTTTGCCTGTGGCGTTGCATTTTGACGGGATCATGGTAGATTGAACCAACAGCCCTTTTACGATTTTTTCCCAGAAAAGGCAGGCAGGTGTTATGGAAAAAGGTATCCAGACAATACTCTGCGCCATCGATCTGTCAGACTATTCGGCTTACGTGATCTCCCGGGGCAGGGCCCTGGCAGAAAAATGCCGGGCATCCCTTGTCGTTTTCCATGCCTTGCCGCCCCCCAGAGAACGGCTGGACCGGGTCGCCACCGTTTCCGGGGATCAGGATCTTCAACAGGTATCACTCACCATTGCCAGGCTCATGGAGAACAGTGACATTTCCTGGAAACCGTGGGTCGTCGAAGGCGAGCCGGTTGCGGCCCTTGCCAGAGCGGTCAGGGAAACCCGGGCAGACCTGGTCATTGCTGCCAGTCTCGGACTCTCCGGGTTTAAGCGGGCGTTTGTGGGCAGTGTGGTCGAACGGATGGCGCGACACAGCAAAACGCCCTTTCTGGTGCTGCGGTGCCGGGAAAATCCGGAACCCGGTGGGAATGGCCCTGACAAAGGACCGGACATCAGAAAAATCGCGGTTGCCTGCGATTTCCCATCCTGTTTTCCGGCACAACTGGCCGCTGATTTTGCTGCGATCCTGGATGCGGACCTCGATGCCGTGCACTGTGTTGTGTCGCCGACAGCGGCTGAAACCAGGGAATGCCCGGACCGGTATCACGCCATGCAGGCAAGGTTTGAGGAAAACATCCGGGAACAGATACTGGTAACCCTGTCCCGTGAAAGACAGCTGCGGCCGGGCAGGATGACCGTATCCGTGCTGGAAGGCAACCCCGGAGAAAAGATCATCGGCTTTGCCCGGGCAACCCGGTGTGATCTCATGGTGACCGGGGTCAGGCCCCGCACGATTCTGGGCAGGCTGTTGACGGGGTCCACCACGGAAACCCTGATCCGGCAGGCCCCCTGCCATGTGCTGGCCATTCCGAAAATCCGCGAAAACCGGGCCGGCAGGAAAACAAGGCCCACCGGTGTTGTCATGGACCCGAGGTTTCTGGACCATGACACCCCTGCCGGCCATCCGGAATCACCGGAACGGCTCGCGAGGATCAACGCCCTTGTCGCCGGCCTGGCACCCGGGCTGGGCCTGACCGTGATCCCGCCGGTGCCGGCCGCAAAAGAGGACATTCTCCGGGTCCACACCCCCCGTTACTATGAACAGGTGGCGGCGACACAGTTCAGGGAACAGACCTGGCTGACCCCGGACACCATGGCATCGCCAAAGACATTCCAGACGGCCCTTCTGGCCTGCGGTGCCGTGATCACCGCCATCAGGACCGTGGCGGCCGGGACCATCGGAAACGCGGCCGTGTTTGTCCGGCCCCCGGGGCATCATGCGGAACGGGGACGGGCCATGGGGTACTGCATCTTCAACAATGTGGCTGTCGGCGCCATGTATGCCAGAATGGTCCTGGGACTGCTCAGGGTGCTGATCGTGGATTTTGATGTCCACCACGGCAACGGCACCTGCCATATTTTTGAAAGAGACCCTGCGGTGTTGTTCTTTTCCATCCACCAGTCCCCCCTTTTCCCGGGCACGGGACTTTTCACGGAAACCGGCCGGGGCCCCGGGGAGGGGTATTCCATCAACATCCCCCTTTCAAAGGGATATGGAGAGGCCGAATTCACGGCGATTTTCATGCAAATCCTGAAACCGGTGGCAGGGGAATTCAAACCGGATCTCATCCTTGTATCGGCCGGCTTTGATATTCACGAATCAGATCCGTTAGGGAAAATGAAGGTGACCTCCAGAGGCTTTGGCCCCATCACCGCGTCGATCATGGACATTGCAAAGGAGAACCAGGCCATGCTGGTCTTTGTCCTGGAGGGGGGATACCATATCCAGGCCCTTGCAAAAAGCGTTGAGACCATGCTGCAAGTCCTTTCCGGAACCTTAATGCCGGAATACCCGGAGGTGGCGGCCGCAGCGGACCCAAAGAAGATGAACCCGGTGATGCTCCGCTGCCGCCATGTTCATGGGGAATTCTGGAAGGAGATGGCACAGGTATGCTGAACAAAGTCAAAATCATGGAGGCGTCCATAGTGAAATGGGAGAAAATCATTGTCGGCAAACGCAGCGACTCAGGGGTGGTGGACTGCCCTCCCTGCCGGATTTTCTATATGCTGGCCTGCATCGGCTGCCCCATTGCCTGGTATACAGGGAAAAAGTTCTGCCGGGGAACTCCCTATCCCGCCTGGCATTACCACCAGATCCAGGCCCATGACAGGCTTCTTAAAAAGGTCTATTGTGATGAGTGTGTGACCCTGGCAACAGAGATGCGCGACTTCATGGCGGAAATCAGGGATGCGCTGAAGGCGGAAAAGGGCGGGGAGATGGACCCGGACAGCAGAAAAAACAAGCCGCATGGATGATTACACCCTGTTTCCGGCCGTCCGCCTGGTTGAACTTTTCCTCTATCCGGCCGGGCTGCTTCTGAGTTTCCGGCTCCGGCACCGTACCCTGGCCGAGGCCGCTGCCGCTGCCCTGGTTACCACACTGCTGCTGCTGTGCTTTTTTCAGCGGGCCGCCATGGCCCTGCCGTTGCCCATAATCTCACTTCTGCCAGAGGCCGCGGGGACCGGGGCCCTTTTTTTTGGCTGGAAATACCGCAAAGGAGTCAAAAGAGTCCTCGGGGACCTGAGGAATTTTCTGTCCGGGCGCCATCCGGTGGTGCTGATGCTCTTTGGGCTCTGCTGGGCATACATGGGCACCAGGGCCTTTTTCTCTGTTCCACCCCTCCACCACTTCAAGGTTTTTGGCAGCATTTCCCAGGCCGCCGGGAACGGTATTTTCTCTTCCGGTGCGGTGATCATTCCCGGGCAATTTCTGCGATCCGGTTCAGGTCTGGGGGCGGGTCTGCCCGGTTTTTTCGCCTACACCTCCCTGCTGTTTTCCACCTACGCCCTGAGCCGGAGATACGCCTGGGTTCCTGTCTCTTATACCGTGACTTTTGTGGTGGCATCCATGCCGTGGTTTGTGTTTCACGGGGTTGGACCGGGGGAAGAGATCCTGCCGGCTGCTGTGGCCCTTTTCTTTCTGTTGACGGTCTACCGGCTGATTGAAGCGCCGGTCCCTCTGGATTTCTGTCTGGCCGGCGCCTGCCTTGGCTTTCTGTTTTCCCGGGGCAACGGGGCGTTTGTTTTCTCTCTGGTCATGGCCGTTCTGTCCGGCGTGTTACTGATTCGCAGACACGGGTTTTCACCGCTCGCCCTGGCGAAGCACCACTGGAAAACAGCGGTTGCTGCGATGGTGCCGGCCCTGGTCTTCTCCGGGTTCTGGACCGGCATCCCGGCGGTGTTCGGCGGTGTTGAAAAAAACAGGGAGGGCCTGGCCGGTGCCGGGGCCAATTTTCTGGCCTACGTGATATCCAGCCTGGATGCCCCGTTTTTACTGGACATGGTGGAAGCTGGTCCGGCAGCATCCTCGGCCCTCCTGGGATTTTTGGAAACCATCTGGTTATCGGCAGCCTCGATCCTTTTAACACAGGGCGGTTCAGTGCCGTCTTTTGAACTTTTCCGGAACGGAGAGGCGGGGGTGGCATGGTTTGGGCCGCTGGCCTTTTTTCTTGTTCAGCCGGCTTTCGTCATCGCTTTGTTCCGGGGCCCGAGAAAGCTCAAGGCCGTGGCCGTGGCCCTATTCGTCTATGTTTACCTTGTGTGTCTGATTCCAGAGTGGCACCCGGGCAATTCCGTCTTTTTTTCATTTTTCTATGCGCAGGCCGGATTTTTCACGGCGTTTCTTCTGCCCCCCTGGCGCCTGGGACGCCGGGCGCAATACGGGGTGCAGATTATCTGCCTCCTGATTCTTGTTCACTGCTGTCTGTTGCTGTAAGCCGGGCTGCTCCCTTTCAGATGTTTCAAGCGTTTTTTCTTGACCAAGGTGTCTTCCACAGGGGAACGGTTGTAATGTATTGTACAGCATGATAGTATTACGGTAATACATCTATTCAGCAGGAGGGACTCATGCAGACAGTTATCAGTAAACTCACCAAAAAATTTCAGGCCACCGTTCCCAAAACAGTTAGGGATAGGCTTGGGCTCGATGCGGGAGATGTGATCGCTTTTGAAATCGAAGATGATATGATCAAGATCAGAAAAGCCAGGCCCATCGATATCGAGTTCAGCAATGCGCTGATTCCGACCCTGAATGAATGGGAATCCCAAAACGATGAGGAAGCGTACAGTGGTTTATAACCCGTTCGATGTCGTGGTTGTCCCGTTTCCGATCAAATGAAGATGAAAAGACGGCTACACCTGGTTGCGTTTGTAAAAGTAGATGACCACCAGGAGCCGGGCTTTTTTATGGCCAAGGCTTCTGCCGGCATGGGGAATGTTGGAGTCAAAATAGACATTGTCGCCGGGGTCCAGGATCAGGGTCTGGTCCCCGTAGAGGAATTCCAGTTGTCCGTCCAGGATGTACATGCATTCTTCACCTTCGTGGGCGTACATTTTGTGGATTTCGAACGGGGCGTGGATGATGAAGGGTTCCATGTTTTTGCCGGGTTTGCCCCCGGCCAGGACCTCGTAATCATAGCCGGCGAACTGGGGGGTCTCCTCGATCAAGGTACGGTCGCAGGCGCGGGACACAAACATCCGGACATCTTCGGGCGGGGCCACGGTCTGGGACAGGATGGCCGTGACCGACACATCCAGGGCCCCGGCAATGCGGGTGAGGGTGGAGTAGGGCGGGGCTTTTTTGGACCGCTCCACCTTGGACAGATATCCTTTGGTCAGGCCGGTGCGGCGGGCCAGCTCCTCCAGAGTGAGTTTCTTTCGGGTGCGCAGGGTTTTGAGGTTCCGGGAGATGATCTGTTCATCCATGGTGCCCGCTCCTGTGGGGTGAGCCGGGGGGGAGATGTGGGCCGACCCGGGAGCCGGGTGGGGAGCCGGCCGGGAGGCGGCCCGGGGTGCTGACCCGGGGGAGGATGTTTTCGCCGAAAGGGATCACGTATCCGTTGCCGGTCAAGGCCGTGGTCCAGGCCCGGACATCCGTGACCGGGGTGAACCCCAGTTCCCGGACCAGGTCGTCGGGCAGATCCGACATCAGGGAGACGTCAAACCGGTGCAGCAGGTCCATGAGCCGGAACGCCACGTAGGACGGCATGTGAAAGGATCGGGCCAGGGCTTTTCCCAGGTCTTCCGGGCAGGTGCGGTAGGCTTTCAGTGCGTTGGCAAATTCAGGGTTGCCCACACCCTGGTCACACCCGGCCACAAACAGGATGGCACCGCCGTCTCTGACCACGTCCACGATGTTGAACAGAGCTTTGGTGGCCTGGTACAGCTGGCCGTCCGTGCGGAACCCGCCGGCGGACACCACGGCAAAATCGCCCTGGTCCGGGACCGCGACACGGCACGCCCGGTCCAGGGCCGCGCATCCCCGGTCAAAGGTGGGGTGCAGGTCTCCGGCGGCCGCATAAAAGATCTCCCCGGTCCCGCCGGCGGCCACGGCGGCGTAACACGCGGTTCTGCTCTTCAGGAACAGATCGGCCCCTTCCATCATGTCTTCATGGACGGGATTGCCGGAGGTGACGGCCTGGCGCACCCGGGGATGGGGCCGGCCGGTATCGTCAAACGCCAGGGAATGGTTCTGCTGGATACTGTCATATCCGGCAATCCCGGGCAGGACATATTTTCGGCCCCCGCCGTAGCCGGCGATGAGATGGTGCAGGACCCCGCCGAAAATAATAATGTGATCCGCTTCCACCGCTTCTCTGGTCACGGTGAGGCAGGTGCCCCGGGAGGTGGTGCCGATGGTGATCAGGCGGGACGGGTCAAGCCCCGCGGAATTCCAGATGCGGATCCGGTTGACAGTGGTCCGGCCAGCCAGAAGTGCGAACCGCGATTCCGGGATCGGGGCATGGGTGCCCAGAGCGATGATCACCGTGATCCGGTCGTCGGGTACACCCAGATCGTCTGCCAGGGCCTGGAGGATGGCGGGCACGAACAGGCCGCCCCTGGCCCACAGCCGGGTATCGTCCGGGATGATAATGGCCACCTTTTTTCCGGCGATGTCTGGCGGGGCCGTGTCCCGGATGCCTTTTTGAATGACGGCGGCGGCCCGGTCCAGGGAAAGGGAAGGCACGTCATTTCCCTGGATCACGGACAGAAGATGTTGGTCGGGGATATCCACGGTGACGTGGGTGCGGCCTTTTTCAAGATCGATCTTCATGATTCCAGTCCTTTGCTGATCAGGGTCACGGGATGGGTCACGGTCAGGCGGTCCTGTTCGGACAGGCTGCCGTGCAGGTTGATCCGGCACACCGGGCAGTCCGTGAGCCACAAATCCGCGCCGGCGGCCCGGGCATGGACCAGCTTCTTTGCCATCATTTTTTTGGAAATATCCGGGTATTCATAGAAAAACGTGCCCCCCCCGCCGCAGCAGGCCGCCGTGTCCGGCACCGGGATATAATCGAAACAGGGCAGGCCGGCAAGCAAATCCGTCACCGTGCCGGCGGCGTTGAAGCTGTTCCGGGTGTGGCAGGGGGCATGGTAGATCACCTTGTCCGGGGTGAGGTCCGGCCGCATCTCAAGAAGAGGCTGATGTTCGTGGACAAATGAGAGAATATCCCTGGTTTTGCCGGCAATGCGGGTGTGGATGTCCGAAGGCAGGACGTCCAGTTTCTCAAACAGGGCCGGATCCGGGTGGTGTGACCGAGCCGGCTGCTGTGACGGATCCGGGTCCGGGCGGCGGGCCAGGGTGTCCATCAAAGCCGGATACTCGTCCTTGAGTGCGGCCCCGCAGGTGGTGCAGTCCACGATCACGGCATCACACGATCCGGTGTCAAACGCTTCCGCCAGAGCGGTCAGGTTGGCGGCCATGTTCAGGGCGGCCCGGTCCCGGGCCCCGTGGAACATCATGGGGATACCGCAGCAGGTCTGATTGTTGGGGATTACCACCTCATAGCCCAGACGGGTGAGGATGTCCACGGTGGCTTGTCCTGTGTCGGCAAACAGGTACTGGGTGGCGCATCCGACAAAATAGATCACCCGGCCCCGGCGGATGCCCCTGGCCGGGATGGTGCCCGGCAACGTCCGTCGGAACGGGGCTGGATTCATTTTTGGGAACCGGTGAACCGGGATGTTGCCGATCCGGTATTTGTCCGCCAGAAATTTCGGGGTGAGGCGACGGCCGATCCGGGCCAGGCCGGCCCCCATGCGCAGCCGGTATTCTCTGGCCAGCAGGTAAACCAGGCTCCGGATGGCCGGCGGATCGGGCTGGGATTGGGCCAGCTGTTCCCGCATCTCCATGAATTTCCCGTAATGGTTGATGCCCGACGGACAGGCCGCTTTACAGGCCCCGCACATCAGGCACCGGGATACCAGGTCTTTCAGCAACGGCGAGGCGGACAGGTTCTTTTTTTCAAACGCCCGGATGAGCTGGAGCCTTGCCCTGGGGGAAGCCTGTTCCTGTTTGAGGACCTGGTATACCGGGCACACGGACAGGCACAGCCCGCATTTGCCGCAGTTCTGGATGGGCTTTTCCGTCATACGAATTTTCCCGGGTTCAGGATACCGTCCGGATCCACGGCCTGTTTGATGGTTTTCATGAATTCGATGGTGCCGGGATCCATGACCAGGGGCAGATATTTTGCCTTGGCCAGGCCGATGCCGTGCTCGCCGGACAGGGTACCGTCCAGGTCGGCCGCCGCCTGGAAAATCTCGTCAAACGCGGCCGTGACCCGGGACCATTCTTCGGCATTGCTCTTGTCCGCCGGGATCATGGGGTGCATGTTGCCGTCCCCGGCATGGGCCAGGACCCCCACTCTTAATTTGTATTTATCCGTGATCTGAACGATGCGACGGACCATCTCCGGAACCCGGCTGACGGGCACGGTGACATCTTCGGAAATGATGTCCGGGGCCAGTTTGGCAAACACGCCGTAGGCGGACCGTCTGGCCGTCCACAGCCGTTCCCGGTCGGCGGCGGACCCCGCTTCCTGGATGTGAACGGCATGGTGGGCATGCAGTTTTTCAGAGATCTGCCGGATCTGCTTGTCACAGGCTTCCGCCACCCCGTCCACCTCGATGAGCAGGGTGCCGGCCGCCTCTCTGTCCAGGCCCAGGCCGGCCTTGTCCTCGATGGCGTTCAGGGTGAGTTTGTCCATCAGTTCCATGGCCGCGGGCAGGATCCCGGACCCGATAATGTCCGTGACCGCTTTGGCCGTGTCATCCAGGTCCTTGAACGTGGCCATGATGGTTTTCACGGTTTCCGGCACGGGCACCACCTTGAGGATGGCCCGGGTGACCAGGCCCAGGGTGCCTTCGGAGCCGCAGAACAGGGCCGCCAGCTTGTATCCGGTGACATCCTTGATATTTTTGCTGCCAAAGGTGATCACCTTGCCCGAGGCCAGCACCACTTCCAGGCTCAGGATATAATCCAGGGTCACCCCGTATTTGAGACACCGGGGACCGCCCGCGTTCTGGGCGATGTTGCCGCCGATAGTGGATGCGTTCATGGACCCGGGGTCCGGGGGAAAGAAAAATCCGTCAGGGGCCAGGGCCGCCTGGAGGTCCGCGTTCACCACGCCGGGTTCCACAATGACGTACCGGTCTTTTGTGTTGATTTCGATGATCCGGTCCATCTTTGAAAAGCAGACCACCAGGCCATGGTGGACCGGAACCGGGGCCCCGCACACCGAGGTGCCGGCCCCCCTGCCCGTGACCGGGAGTTTGTGGGCCGAGGCCAGGGCCAGGATCTGCGACACCTCTTCCGTGGTTTCCGGAAAGATCACGGCATCGGGCATGGATTCTTCCACAAACGCGTCATAGGCATAGCAGACCAGCTGCTCTTTTTGGTCCAGCCACCGGGCGGGGTCCACAATGGCCAGAAACTGTTTTTTCAGATCCGGTGATATCACAATGTGCGCTCCTTATGTGTCGGTTTCTTTGGGGCTGTTCCTACTTGAGCAGCCAGTGGGGCAGGGCCAGGGAAATCCAGGGAATATAGGTGACCAGCATCAGACAGGCCAGCATGATCACCAGAAACGGAGCCACGCCCGAAGCGATTTTGATGATGGGTTCCTTGGTGATGCCCGAGGCCACGAACAGGTTCAGGCCAAACGGCGGGGTGAGCATGCCCATCTGGATGTTGAGCACCATGACCACGCCGAAATGCACCAGGTCGATGCCGTACCGGTTCAGGGTTTCCAGAAACAGCGGGGCCAGCACCAGCATGGCGGACACGTCATCCATGAAGCATCCCAGGATCAAAAACAGGAGGTTGACCGTGAGCAGAAACATCCAGGGACTGTCGATGTAAAGGATGATGATGTCGGCCAGCTTGTGGGGAATCTGTTCCGCCGTGAGCAGCCAGATAAAGGTCATGGCACACGACAGAATGAACAGCAGGCAGGCGGAGAGAACCGCCGCCTCCTGACACACGGCGGTCAAGTCTTTGATCCCGAACTCCTTGTAAATCACCATCTCCACGAAAAGGGCATACACCACGGACACGGCCGCCGCTTCCGTGGGCGTGAACACCCCGGAGTAGATGCCTCCCAGCACGATGAACGGCAGCATCAGCGCCCAGATGCCGTCTTTGCCCGTGCGGATCAGCAAGGAGAGTGAGGCTTTCTGTTCGATGCGCCAGTCATGTTTTTTTGCCACAAAAAAAGTGTACACCATCAAGGAAAACCCGATGAGCAGCCCGGGCATCACCCCGGCCATGAAAATTTCCGCCACGGACACGTTCATGACCAGGCAGTAGAGGATCATGGGAATGGAGGGGGGGATCACGATGCCTAAGGAGCCTGACACCGTGATAAGCCCCAGGGAGAATTTTTCGCCGTATCCGGCCTTGACCAGGGCCGGGATCATGATCGATCCGATGGCCACCACCGTGGCCGGCGATGATCCGGAAATGGCGGCGAAAAAGATGCAGGCCAGGATCCCTGCCATGGCCAGGCCGCCGGGGAACCATCCCACCAGAGCGTTGACAAAGTTGATGAGCCGCCGGGCGATCCCTCCCCGGGTCATGACGGCTCCGGCCAGGATGAAAAACGGAATGGCCAGGAGCACGAACTGGTCCAGGGCGTTGAACAGCTGCTGGGTGATGATGGTCAGGGGGGTGGAGGAAAAAAACACCAGGGACACCAGCGTGGTCACCCCCAGGATCACGGCGATGGGAACGCCCAGAAACAGGAGCACGGCAAAGCAGACGCAGATGGTCAGAATCATGGGGTTCCCCCTTTCAGGCCCTGTCTGACCGCCTGGATCAGAAACCTCACCCCGATGAACACGGAGAACACGGGAATCGGCAGATAGGCGATGTACATGGGGATCTGGAGGGTGGGGGAGGTGGTTTCATACCCGTGCATGCGCAGCACGATTTTCCATGAATGATACGCCACGATAAAGAAAAAACCGGCGGCCAGGCAGTTGGTCAACGCCCGGACCAGACCCTGCCAGGGCGGTTTCATGTGGGAAACCACCAGATCCATGGTGAAATGGCTGCCGGTGCGCACCCCGATGGACGCACCCAGAAACGCCACAAACACCCCCATGTACCGGCCCAGCTCTTCGAACCAGGTAAAAGAGTGGTTGAACACATACCGGGCGATCACCTGGACAAACCCGATGGCGGCCAGGACCAGGATGGTCCATACCAGGGTGATGGTTTCCATGCGGTGGAAAAAAGCGAACAATCGCGGCACGGCTGGGCCTCCTGAAAAAAAATGCGGCTGAAACCAGGTTTCAGCCGCCGGTTCCGGTGTTACTGCTGATGGGCCTTGATCTTGTCCAGCATGAAATCGAACAGATCGTCACCGATCAGTTCGCGGTATTTGTCCCACACCGGAGTCATGGCAACCCGGAACACTTCGCGCTCCGCCGGGGTCAGGTCGATGATTTCGATGCCGTTGGCTTTGGCATAGTCGTCAATGGACATGTCCAGTTTGGGCAAAGACTCATGCAGGGCCGCGTTCACGGTCCGGTTGGTGTCGATGCACAGATCGGCCGCTTCCCTGAAGATCTGCTGCTGTTCGGGGGTCAGGCTGTTCCAGTAATCCACGGACACCACGGTCACGCATTCGGTGAGGCAGTGCTGGGTCCGGGTCACATATTTGGTCACTTCCGTGAATTTCATGAGAATGGAGGTGAGGATGGGGTTTTCCTGGGCATCGATGACGCCGGTCTGAAGGGCGTTGTAGGTTTCCGGGAACGGGATGCCCACCGGAGACGCCCCCAGCTGCTTGAAGGTGTCCAGATAAGCCGGAGATTCCATGACCCGTACCTTGAGGCCTTTGATGTCGTCCGGAGTGCGCACGGGCCGCTTGTTGTTGGTGAAATCCCGGATTTCGTTTTCCGTCCATCCGATGGCGATAAATCCTTTTTTGGGGAAATAGGAGAAAATCCGTTCCTTTACTTCGGGATCATCCAGGGTGGCGTAGGCGGTTTTGCGGTCCGGAAAGATGAACGGCATGTCCAGGATGGCGCACTGGGGCACGAAATTCTGGAGCACGGCCGTGGTCAGGGCCGCGATCTGCAGGGTGCCGGCCTGGACCTGTTCCGCCATGGAGCGCTCCCCGCCCAGCTGGCCCGCCGGGAAGGTGGCGATCTCAATGGCGCCGCCGGTCTTTTCCTTCACATAATCGGCAAACGCATCCACGCCCTTGGCCTGGCCGTGGAACGGCGGGGCCACATGACCGAACTTGACGGTCCCGGCAAAGGCCGGTACCAGGCAGCCCATGGCAAAAATGGCCAGAACGGCCACACCGGCTGATAAAACACGCTGTGTTGCACCTGATTTTTTCATGCGGATCTCTCCTTTTTTCTGCAGGTTGGTTTTGAAGGGTGGATTTTTCTGCGTACCCGGTTTTTTATCCCTGATTTCTGGCTACCTGAATGTTTGCTGTTTGTCAACTTTAATCTGTTTTGCTTTCGAAATTCCATGAAAATTTCATATCAGGAAACTTATGGAGAGGGTTCCCGGGACTGGACAGGGAGCCGCGCAAAAAAAGAGATCGCCGGCGGAAGGAGTGAAACAAAAGCGGGGCCGGCTCCATGGAATGGGGCCGGCCCCGGCATAATACATTGGCGTTGTGAAGAGAACGCTACATCTCGGATTCCGGATGGAATACGTCCACTTCTTTCAGGTCGTCGCCCAGGTATGCCCGTTCATTGGGTCCCAGAATACCCAGGGACAGGCACAGCAGGGTCCACAGATGCACGGTTTCCCAGGAATGATCGTTCACTTCCGACATGTCATGGATCTGGGCATGGCAGTTGTGACACGGGGTGATGCAGTAGTCCGCTTTGGTTGCCAGGATCTGATTGGCCTTGGTCTGTCCGTAGGCCCGGCGCTGCTCCTGGAATCCCGACTGGAGGTACCCGCCGCCGCCGCCGCAGCAGTAGTTGTTGGAGCGGTTGGGCTGCATGTCGATAAAGTTTTCTTCGCCCACAACCGCCCTGACCACATACCGCAGGTCTTCGGCTACCGGTTCGCCCAGGGTTTTTCTCACCAGCTGACAGGGATCCTGGACCGTAAATTTGATCCGGCGTTCCTTGTTCCATTCCGATGAGGGCTTGAGTTTACCTTCCCTGATCCACTGGGCGTACAACTGAATAATGGATTGAATTTCAAAATTGTAAGAGATGTTGAATTTTTTCAGTCCTGCCAGGACTGCAAAGAGTTCGTGCCCTCACTCGGTATTGAGCCAGACCTTACAGCCCAGATCCTCCACCGCTTTCACCTTGGTGCGGACAATTTTTTCCCAGTTCTCGTTATCCGCTGAAAACAGACAATAGTTTTCCGCGGCCCAGCCTTTGGTGCCGTAAGTCCAGTCAGCTCCTGCCAGGTGCATGATTTTCCATAAAGGCACCATCTCATCCGGTTCGGTTACAGGCTCCCTGGAGTTCTGGTTCAAAAAATAATAAGCCCCTTCCCGGTTGATATCTGCTGTCATTTCCGCAAATTCCGGCTGTGCTTCCCGGTATTCTTCCAGCACATCTTCCACAACAAACTGAAAGTCTTCCTCATTGGCACCCATGGCGGAACAGGTATCATTCTTCAATGCCATGTCACAGGAACCGACGATACCTTTGGGTTTGTCTTCCTTTTTCCAGGCGGCCCTGGCATTGAACACCAGCTGGGGGATATTGATCTGCATGGGGCAGACATACATGCACCGGGTGCACATGGAGCACATCCATACCCAGTTTGAGGACAGAATTTCTTCATCCATGCCCAGGGCAGCCATACGCAGAAACTTTCTGGGATCCATTCCTTCAAGCCCCGTGGCCGGGCATCCTGATGCACATGCTCCGCAGGTCAGGCAGGCGTTCAGATTTCCGCCTTCCGGCAGAATTTCCTTGACCTTGTCAATAAACAAACTCCGGGCCCTTTTTTTGCCCAGTTTTTTCACCGCTTCTGCCATGAATCGTTCCTTTCTTTATCAATCATCCGGTCAAATGATTATATGGTTTATCTTTCAGTGTATGATTCGCATCCGACAACTGCAATCTTTTTCAGGTGTCAGACTCCTTAACATTACAGTTTGCCAGATGTAGATAACAATTTTATATTTGATATGTCAAGAGCACAATGAATGCCGAAACGGTTTTTTCCGGGACGATGGTTTCCTGTCTGTCATTGAAGATGTGGCATATCAGTGATGACCGGCTTGACTTTTGAAGGGGATGAGTTAGTTTAAGCTCAATTTTAAGTTGCTTATACCTGCTGGATCGATGTAACGGAGAAAATTGAACATGAAAACGAAAACAACAGCGGAATCCGGTAATGCCGTTTCCCGCCAGACCATGTACATGGCTGTCCTGATTTCCTTGACAATCGGCTTTGTCTGCGGGGCCGCCTATACCTCGTTCAAACTGGCCGACGGGGCCCATGACGGCCATGATCATGCCGGTCCTGCCCCGGTTGCCGGTGGAAACGCTGTCAAGCCTGCCGGCGGGGCCCCGGATGTGGGCGCCAGGATTGCGGAACTGAAAGATTTTCTGAACCAGAACCCGAAAGATGAAAAAGCCTGGGCCGAACTGGGGCATCTGTTTTTTGATACGAACCGGTTTGAGGATGCCATCGATGCGTATCAGAAATCTCTGGCCATCAAACCGGACAATCCGGCCGTGCTCACCGACATGGGGGTGATGTACCGCCGCAAAGGAGATCCGGAAAAAGCGGTTCAGGCATTTGACCAGGCCGTATCGGTTTCACCCGGATTTGAAACGGCCCTGTTCAACAAAGGCGTGGTGCTCATGGCCGACCTCAATGACCTGCCGGGCGCCATGGCCGCCTGGGAGGCGCTGGTGAAAATCAACCCGGAAGCCACCACCCCCGGCGGCGAGAAAGTGGCGGACATCGTGGCCCGCATGGCATCACAGAAATGATGATCGCGCAATGAATAAATGAATACCTGATTGGTTCGTTGACAGGAGAGGATTCATGAATGTGAACACCTTGGATACCATTGAAAAATTCGAGATTCAGACTTACCGGAAATCCGGGAGCATGGACAAGAAAAGCCATGTGCCGTTTTCCGGGTCTCCCAGAAAACACCCCTGGGATCCGGAAAAAATCATTTTGATTGTGGATCCCTTTACGGCCAACACGTTTTATTATGAATTCAAGATCAAGGATATCGGTTTTGCCGAGGAGCTGTCCAGCATGACCAACATCGACGGGGAGTCCGTGAACATGGCCCGGATCTGGGTGAAAAAGCAGAGTGTGGCCATCCAGTGCAGCCCGTTCCGGGTGGATGCCATTTCGCTGTTCGAATGATTCCGGCCGGTCCGGATCACCCGGTTTTCTGAGTCAGGTCCCGGCAGACCCGGGTGATCAGGCTCACCATGACCGGGATGCTGGACAGCTCGACGTATTCATCCGGCCGGTGGGAATTGGCCCCCACCAGGCCCATTCCGTCGATGGTGGGGACCCCGGCCGAGGCCGTGAAATTCCCGTCGGAACACCCCCCGGTGGTGATGGCTTTCATGTCGATGCCCAGTTCTTCTGCCTTTTGGATGATCAGGGCCTCAAGGGCCAGGCTTTCTCTGGTGGCCGACATGGGGGGGCGGTCAATGGCGCCGGTGACCCGGACCCGGGCATCCTGCATCCGTCGTTTTTCAGGCAGGCCGGCAAAAAAGGATTCCACCCGCTTTTTTTCGTCCGGGTCCAGGATACGAACATCTACGGCGGCGGTGGCTTTGGCGGGAATGATATTGATTTTTTCCCCGCCATGAAACACGGTCACCTGGGCGGAAGTGCCGGTTGCTTCGTTGTTGAGGTCCTGGATCAACGGGACCAGGCAGGCCAGTTCCACCACGGCGTTCACCCCTTTGTGGGGGTCTGCTCCGGCATGGGCTTCTTTGCCCGTGACCTCGATGCGGAACCATCCCCCGCCTTTGCGCTCGCTCACCAGGTGATACCCCGGCCGGCAGGGCTCGAACACCAGGACGTGGCGGCACTGGGCCGCCGCCTCCAGGATCAGTGGCCGGGACTGGGTGGAACCGGTTTCTTCATCTCCGTTGAACAGCACACACACGGACAGGGTGTCCAGGTCTCCGGTGCGTTTCAGGGTTTCCAGGGCGTGCAGGGCCACCAGAAGCCCTCCTTTCATGTCACAGACCCCGGGGCCGAAAGCCTGGCTCCCGCGAATCTCAAAAGGCCGCCCGGCGGCTTCTCCTTCAGGAAACACCGTGTCCATGTGGCCCAGACACATCACGTCATAGGGCGGTTTGCCCATGGTCGCCTTGAGACAAGGCACCTCCCTGTTCCCCGGCATCCGGATCTCACATGCCATTCCCAGGCGCAGAAACCGTTGTTCAAAAAACCGGGCAACGGTCAGAATGCCCTCCGTGTTTCCGGATGCGGAATCCGTATTGACGATATATTCAAAATCCGCCAGAAACCGCTCAATATCAGAAAATTCCATTTTTTTCTTCGTGACCTTCGTGTTTTTCGTGGTAAAAAAAATCAGCCGCAGACAATTTTTGTCCGGGATCAGGACCGCAATGCCAGCTTCGGATTCATTTCATCCCGGAGCCAGTCGGAAAACAGGTTGATGGCCACCACCAGCAGGATCAGGGTCAAGCCGGGAAACAGCACCATCCACCACATGCCGGCATAGATGTAGTTCTTGCCGATGGAGATCATCATGCCCAGGGAGGGTTCGGTGATGGGGACACCGACGCCCAGAAAACTCAGGGTGGCTTCCAGCATGATCACCACGGCCAGGTCCACGGCCATGAGCACGAAGATCGGGGGCAGGGCATTGGGCAGGACATGCCTGAACAGAATCCGGAAATCCCTGGCACCGGAAGCTTTGGCGGCCGTCACATAGGCGTTTTCCTTGACCTCCAGTACGGACCCCCGGATGGTGCGGGCGTATTTCACCCATCCGGCAATGCAAATGGCCAGCACCACGGTCCAGATGTTGCGGCTGTCAAAGATCCCCAGCAGCAGAATGGCCAGAAGGGTCGTGGAAAAGGCAAATACCGTGTCAGCGGTCCGCATGATCAGGGCATCCAGGATCCCGCCGTAAAATCCCCCCAGCATGCCGAAAAAGATGCCCAGCACACTGGAGATCACCACCACGGAAAATCCCACCATCAAAGAGGTGCGCAGCCCGAACAGGATGGTGGACAGAATGCCGCGGCCCTGGTCGTCCGTGCCCAGAGGAAACGAAAGGCTGCCCGTGTCCATCCAGGCCGGGGGTTTCAATGAATCGGCCAGCTCCACGCTGGTCAGGTCGTAGGGATCCATGGGCGCCAGTACGGGTGCCAAAAGGGCGCAGACCACAAAGATCACCAGCAGCACCATGCCGGTGATGGCGGAAATATCCCTGACAAAACTGTAAACCAGGTCGGATTGAAGAAATTTCTTGATCATGGCATCCCTAACTGTATTGAATTTTCGGGTTGAGCCAGGCGTACAGCAGGTCCACCAGTATGTTGATCACCAGGATGATACAGGCGGCCAGCATGATATAGGTGACGATCACGGGGTGGTCGTTTTCAAAAATGGACACCAGCAGCAGATTGCCCATGCCCGGCCACTGGAAAATGGATTCCGTGACAATGGAAAACGCAATCAGTTCTCCGAAGCTCAGTCCCGCAATGGTGACCACGGGAATGAGCACGTTGCGCAGGGCGTGCTTGACGATCACCGTGAACGGGGACAGTCCTTTGGACCAGGCGGTTTTGATGTATTCTTCGGACAGCACCTCCCGCATGCCGGCCCGGGTGAGGCGCAAGAGCACGGCCAGCTGGTATCCGGACAGGGTCAACGCCGGCATGATCAGGTGTTTCAGCCCTTCCAGGGTCAGAAACCCGGTGCGCCAAGGGCCGATCTGAACGGTATCGCCTCTGCCGAACGGGGGCAGCCATTCCAGGTACACGGCAAACAGCATGACCCATAAAATTCCCATCAGAAAGGTGGGAATGGAAATACCGCCCAAAGACCCGGCCATGATCAGCCGGGACAGGGCGCTTTTGGGCCGGATGGACACCACCACCCCCAGGAGGACCCCGGCCGTCAGGGAGATGAGAATGGCGGTCAGGGCCAGCTCGAACGTGGCGGGAAACCGCTCCAGAATGGTGTCCAGGGCATCCACCTGGGAGATGTAGGATTTGCCGAAATTCCCTTTCAGGGCATTGCCGAGAAAATTGATATACTGCACGTGAAAGGGCCGGTCCAGGCCGTAGGCGATTCGGACCTGTTCGCGTTCCTGCTGGGTGGCGTATTTGCCCGCCAGCATCAGGACCGGGTCTCCCGTAAACCTGAAAATCAGGAAACAGATAAAGGACACGGCCAGAAGCACCACCACACCCTGGCATATGCGCTGAAAAATATATCTTCCCACGTCAGATCCGGTTCAGGGGCGGCCGCCGTAGAGGGTCCTGCGGGCCGCCCCTTGTTGTGATTAACGGTTGCTCACGTTCAGACGGTTATTTTCTGATCTCCTTGGCCACGATCCACATGTCGGGCCGGGGGGTGAACGTGAGGTTGGCGTCCTTGGACACGGCATACACATCCTGCTGGTAATGCAGCGGGATCCAGGCCAGGTCTTCGACCGATTTTTTGTTGATGGCCTGCAGGGCCGCTTTTCTTTCATCTCTGTCCAGAATGGCGCTGGAGGCGGCGATCATTTCATCCAGCTGGGGATCGGAGTACATGGCCCCGTTGTAAACCCCCATGCCTTTGTCCGGATCCACGGTGTGCAGCAGCAGCTGGGCGGAACGGCCGAAATCGTAAGACCCGTCCATCCATCCGATCAGGTAGAAGTCATGGGTGTTGGAGGCCAGCTCGTCAAAGAAAATGGATTTGGGTTTGACATCCAGTTTCACCTGGAGACCGATGCGGGCCAGGTACCGGGCTACGGCTTCACAGATCTGCCCGTCGTTCACGTACCGGTCGTTGGGGCCGGCAATGGTGATCTCGAACCCGTTCTCATATCCGGCTTCCTTGAGAAGGGCTTTGGCCTGTTCCGGGTCATAGGGCAGGCGTTCCAGGGTCGGATCATACCCGATGGTGGCGGGGTCCGGGATCTGGGCTGCGGGCGTGGCCTGTCCCCGCATCACCGTGGACACGATTTCGTCTTCATTGATGGCCATGGCAATGGCTTTTCTCACCCGGATATCCGCAAACGGAGTCCCGGGCTTGTTGCCGATGTCCATGTAAATGGCCCGCCGGGCCGGCCGGGACACCACTTCGATGGCGGGGTTCTTTTTGATCTGCTCGATCATGGGCACGGGCACGCCGCTCAGGATATGGGCCTGGCGGGTGGCAATGGCGGCAAACCGGGTCGCATCCTCGGTAATGGGCTTGATCTCCACGGTCTTGAAATCCGGTGCCCCTTCCCAGTAGTCCGGGTTGGCTTCCATCTTGATGTAGGACCCTTTGACCCATTCCACGAATTTGTAGGCCCCGGTGCCGATGGGACGGGTGTTGTAATCACCGGAATCTCTTTCCAGGGAGGATTCCTTGTCCACGATGAAATTCTGGTGCATGGTTTCCGCAAACCAGGGCACGGGTTTTTCGGTCTTGAAGATCACGGTGTGGTCATCCGGGGTCTCGATGGCGGCGATGGAATTGGCAATGTTGAGAAATTTGGAAAATTCCGGGTCTTTCATGCGTTCGAAGGTGAATTTCACGTCTTCGGCCGTAAACGGGTTGCCGTTGTGGAAGGTCACCCCTTTTCTGAGCTTGAACTCCCAGGTCAGGGCATCGACCCGGGTCCATTCCGTGGCCAGGGCAGGGGCCAGCCGTCCTTCAGGGGCCGGTCTCTGGAGCAGGCCGTCAAAGAAATTGGCCATGTAGGACAAATTGGCATCGGAATTGTAACTGTGGGGATTCATGCTCTTGGGCGGCGAATCCACGGCGATCACCAGGTCTGATTTGGCCAGGGCCAGGCTGGGCAGCACCAGCAGAACCGCTGCCAGCAGGCAGGTCATCAGTTTCTGTCTCATTTTACATCCTCCTTTGGTTTGGGTTGCATTTCAACGGGTGTTTTTTCAGCCGGGTGTGTGCCGGCCGGGTTGGGTCCGGCCGGGTCAGTGCCGGTATGGCGGTCTTTTCCGGGACTTGCCCCGGTGTCTGCATAGAGATGGCAGGCGGCGGTGTGGCCGTCGCTGAACCGCTGCATGACCGGTTCTGTCCTGCCGCAGATCTCCATCCGGTCCGGGCACCGGGTGTGAAACCGGCATCCACCGGGCGGGTCAATGGGGCTGGGCACATCCCCTTTCAAAATGATCCGCCGGCTGTGCCGGGCCGGGTCGGGCACGGGAATGGCCGACAGCAGGGTCCGGGTATAGGGGTGTTTCGGGTCCCTGTACAGGGATGCGTAATCTGCGGCTTCCACGATCTTGCCCAGGTACATCACAATGATCCGGTCGCAGATGTATTCCACCACGGCCAGGTCGTGGGAGATGATGATCAACGACAGGTTGAATTCCCGCTTCAGGCGCTTGAGCAGGTTGATGATCTGGGCCTGGATCGAGACATCCAGGGCCGACACGGGTTCGTCTCCGATGATCAGGGACGGGTCCAGCGCCAGTGCCCGGGCGATCCCGATGCGCTGGCGCTGGCCCCCGGAAAATTCATGGGGGTACCGGTCGGCCTGGCCCGGGGACAGGCCCACGGTATCCAGCAGAAAATCGATGCGCTCCCGGCGCTGTTTTCCCGTGAACAGCCCGTGGACATCCATGGGATCCGAAAGGATCTGACGGACCGTCATCCGGGGGTTCAAAGAGGAATAGGGGTCCTGAAAAATCAGCTGCATCTCCCGGCACAGGGCCCGCCGGGCGGGCCGGTTCATGGATGTCATGTCCGTGCCTTTCCAGGTCACGGTGCCGGCGGTGACAGGCGTGAGTCCGACCATGGCCATGCCGGCCGTGGTCTTGCCGCAGCCGGATTCCCCGACAATGCCTAAGGTTTCACCGGGCAGGATGTTGAAACTGATGCCGTCCACGGCATACACGTGGCCCACGGTTCTGCCCAGAACCCCTTTTTTGATGGGAAAATGCACTTTGAGGTCTGTGACGGCGGCCAGCGGGGCAGTCATGTGATCAGTCTCCATTGTAAAGCCAGCACCGGACCTGGTGGCCCCTGTCCTGCTTGGTGAGTTCGGGCAGCTCTGTTCTGCACCGGTCCATGACCCTGGGGCACCGGTTGCTGAACCGGCATCCGGCCGGCAGGTCATACAGGCTGGGGATCATTCCCTTGATCTCGGTCAGGTCCTGGTCCGTTCCCCGGCTGCGGCGGCCCAGCACCGGAATGGAAGCCAGAAGGCCCCGGGTATAAGGGTGAAGGGTGTTTGCAAACAGTTCCCGGGTGTCGGCCTGTTCCACCACCTGGCCGGCGTACATCACCACGACCTGGTCCGCCATTTCCGCGATCACGCCCAGGTCATGGGTGATGAGCTGAATGGCCGTGGAAAACTCCTCCCGGAGTTTGTGCATCAGGTCCAGGATCTGGGCCTGGACCGTGACATCCAGGGCTGTGGTGGGCTCGTCCGCGATCAGGATTTCCGGATCACAGGACATGGCCATGGCGATCATGGCCCGCTGGCGCATGCCGCCGGACAGCTGGTGGGGATATTCATGGACCCGCTTGTGGGGAGAAGGAATCTGGACCCGGTCCAGCATGTCGATGGCGGCATCCAGGGCCTGTTTTCTGCCGTATCTCTTGTGGAGCCGGAACATTTCCGCGATCTGATTGCCGATGGTGTACACGGGATTCAGGGAGGTCATGGGTTCCTGAAAAATCATGGCGATCCCGGCCCCCCGGATTTTCCGCAGGGCTTTGATGTCCAGATCCAGCAGATTTTTGTCGTGAAACAGGATCCGGCCGCCCACCACCCGGCCCGGCGGGCTGGGCACCAGTCCCATGACCGACAGGGCGGTCACGCTTTTGCCGCACCCGGATTCGCCGACGATGCCCAGGACCTTTCCGGCGGCAAGATCAAAAGAGACCCCATCCACGGCCCGGGCCGCGCCTTTTCTGGAAAAAAAATGGGTCTCCAGATCCTGGATGGAAAGAACCGGTTCAGGTGTGCGAGGTGCCACGGCAGTCCTTTGCAGAGGTTGATGTTAAACTTGAGTTAGCATGGATCCGGATATCGGGTCAATAAAAAAATACAACAGGGTTTAAAAAAAAACTAAACCTCTCCGCTTGTCCTGATAGGAGGGATGTCCATGTTTCGGTGAAATCTCAGGCCGGGAACGCTGACAGCCGCCGGCCTGCCTGTCTCAGACAGACGTCCGCGTCAGTGGAACGTCAGTCCGGGGGTCTCCATCAGTTCGGCCAGGGCCTGATCAAAGGCGGGCCCCATGCCGTGGGACACAAACAGGTCCCGGATATAGTCATGAAATTCTTGAGGAGTGTTGGGCCCGTCCGACTGCCGGGCCGCGATCCGGCATTTTTCCACCTCCTGGAAAAACAGGTCCGTGATGCCCGGGGCATTGGATAAAAAACCCTCGATATTGAGCTGTTCCCATTCGTTGTGAAAATAGTGGCGCCGGTCGGAAGTGAAACTGACCTTGGGGGTGCCGCCGTCGGCATCCTGGATCTGGAACTGAAAATAGGTGCACCGTTTCACCACCTGGTGCCGGTGCTGGTCAGGAAATTTCAGGGATGCGGACACGGCGTTGGCAAAGTACCGGGCAAACAGGGCCGCCTTTCGGGAGTCGGAGTTTTGCGACTCCTTTCCGATATTGTTTTTCATGCTTTCTTCCAGGCATCCTTTGCAGATATAGGTTTCAAACCGGTGCCCTTTGCGGCAGTTTTCCAGGAACAGTTTTTTTCTTTCCGCCACCACGTCATGGGTAAAGGTCATGAAGAACCGGGCCGCCTGGTCATCGGATTCGATGGGGAACTCCTTCATCATGTACAGGTCCATGGGGATGAAAATCCCGCTGGGCCGCTCCTTGATGATGATCTTGGTGCCGCCTAAAGCCTCCAGCGCCGCCATGACCAACTCAAAATAGATGTAGTCGAAATGGGGCAGAATCCGGCCCTCGAACCGGCGGTTCCGGTTGTTTTTCAGGATCTGGGGAATGTCGTGCCGGTTCAGGGGCTGGTAATCGTAATCCGCCAGCACATCATTGATGGCCGTGATGGTGAAGTTCAGGGCCAGCAGCACCGAGGCGATCTTGTCCTTGCCCGGATGGTTGATCCGGTGACGGAGCAGTTTGGTCAGATAGGTATTGGAAATACCGGATATCATGCTGATCTGGTTGATATTCAGGTCACTTTTTTTTATGATCGTCACCAGGGTGTCAGGAAAACTGCGCATGTGTGGGCGTGTGTCCTTATGTGTCGGCGGTTGTTTTTATGTTTAACCTTAAGTTTAATAAAAACTTTACCATAACACAAGGGCAAGGGCGGACCCGATCGGGTGGATTTTACTGAGTCGGTTTGTTCAACGGTGGCGGATTTTTTGCCGGTGTGGTACTTTAATTGCTTATCAACGTTTGATTGCTTATTGGTTGCGATGAGACATGGAAACAGGTGAGACACAAAAACAGATGGCTTTGAGAAACCACAGGATCGCTGTATTTTTTTTCATTGCCGTGCTGATTCTGGCGGCGGTGGCCGGGTACCGGAATCTGTCCTACAACTGGCAGTGGTACCGGGTGGCCCAGTATTTTTTTTCCTTTGAACAGGGACAGTTCGTGCCCGGGGTCCTGCTGAAAGGGATATGGGTCACGTTGAAGATTTCAGGCATTTCCCTGGTGCTGTCTCTGATCATCGGGCTGGTGTCCGCCTTTGCCAGACTGTCTCCATATGTGTCTCTGAGGGGGCTGGCCTGGTGCTACGTGGAAACCATCCGAAACACCCCGCTGCTGATTCAGATCTTTGTGATCTATTTTGTGATCTCCCCGGTGCTGGGGCTGTCCGCGTTTGCTTCTGCGGTGATTGCCCTGAGTCTGTTTGAAGGGGCCTATTCTTCGGAAATCATCCGGTCGGGCATTGTCAATATTCCCAAAGGGCAGTGGGAGGCGGCCCAGAGCATCGGCCTGCCCGTGTCCGTGATCTACCTGAAGGTGATCATTCCCCAGATGCTGCGCCAGACCCTGCCCATGCTGGCCGGCCAGAGCGTGTCCCTGATCAAGGATTCGGCCCTGGTCAGCACCATTTCCATTTATGACCTGACCATGCAGGGCCAGAAAATCGTGTCTGAGACATTTTTGACTTTTGAAATCTGGTTCGTGGTGGCATTATGTTATCTGAGCATGACCGCAACCCTGTCATTCATTGTCCGGAGAATCGAAGACCGGATAAAGTTTGTTCATTAACCTGTAATCTTTCAGGAAAAGGAGAAATCATGAAAAAATCGGCCATTGTCTGTATTCTGGGACTGATGCTGCTGATGCCGTTTTCTCAGGCGTCGGCCGGGGAACTGGGGGATCAGCTGGCAAAGGAGAGCATTGTCGAAAAGATCCAGCGGGACAAAGTGATCCGGGTGGGTATGTCCACGTTTGTGCCCTGGGCCATGAAAGACAAGCAGGGAAACCTTGTCGGGTTTGAAATCGATGTGGCAAGGCAGCTGGCACAAGACATGGGCGTGGAGGTGGAGTTTGTGCCCACGGCCTGGTCCGGGATTATTCCGGCGCTCATGACCGGCAAATTCGATGTGATCATCGGCGGCATGGGCATCACCCCGGAGCGGAACCTCAAGGTGAACTTCACCATGCCCTATGATTATTCCGGCATGTCCATGGTGGCCCACCGGAAAAAAGCGGAAGGATTTTCCGAACTCAATGATTTTGACAGCCCGGACGTTCAGATAGCTGTGCGCATGGGTACCACGGCGGAACAGGCCGCCAGAAAATTTCTTCCCAAAGCGAACCTGCGGCTGTTTGAAAATGAAAGCCAGGCCCTGCAGGAGCTGAATCTGGGCCGGGTCCATGCCGTGGTGTCTTCCGCGCCCATGCCCGTGTTCCATGCCCTGAAATATCCGGACAAGCTGTTTGTTCCGCTGGAAGAAAATTTCACCAAAGAGCCCATCGGATTCGCCATCCGAAAAGGGGACCCGGATGCCGTCAACTTTTTCAACAACTGGATCATCAACATGCATGCCAGCGGTTTTCTGAAGGAGAAAAAAGCGTACTGGTTTGAATCCAGAGAATGGGAAGACCTTGTCAAATAAACCGGCCACTCGTCTGACCCTGGTGGACCTGGCTGTTTTTTCGGCCGTGGCCGCCGGGGTCGTTTTATTTTTCGTCCGCATGACCCAGGTCCTGGAGTATCAGTGGGAGTGGCAGGCCATTCCCGGGTATTTTCTGTTCAGGGACCCCGGGACCGGCCGGTTTTCAGCCAACATCCTGCTCCAGGGATTCGGCACCACCGTGAAACTGAGCGTCTGGTCCATGGTCCTGGGCTTCGTCCTGGGCACCTTTTCCGGGATCATGGGGGCAAAAGGGGGCGGTTTCGGGCGCATGGTCAGCCGGGTTTACGTGGAGACCGTGAGAAATATCCCCTCCCTGGTCCTGGTAATCCTGTTCTATTATTTTGTGTCCTCCCAGTTCCTGGATGCCCTGGGCCTGGACCGGTGGGTCCGGGGCCTGCCGGACCCTGCTGCCCGGGGGGTCGCGTTTTTCCTGGCCGGGGCCGGGCAGATCAATGCGTTTGTCTCGGCAGCTTGTGCGCTGGCCATTTACGAGGGGGCCTATATCTCAGAAATCGTGAGGGGTGGCATCAACGGGGTCTCAAAAGGTCAGTGGGAAGCGGCCTGGTCCATGGGGCTGTCCCAGGCCCAGACCTTCCGGCTGGTGGTGCTGCCCCAGGCGTTCCGGCGCACGGCATTCCCCCTGGCCGGCCAGTTCATCTCCACCATCAAGGATTCCGCCATCGTCTCGGTCATCTCGGTCCAGGAACTCACCTTCCAGGGCATGGAACTGATGGCGGCCACCTTTCTGACCTTTGAAATCTGGATCACCATCACGGTGCTGTATTTCATCCTGACCTTTTCCCTGTCCCGAACCATCTCGTTTTTTGAAAAGCGCATGGCCATCCGGCAGTGAACCGACGGCAACATGGGGCGTGACGGTATGACAGGATCCGTTCAAGCAAAAGTTTCAATTCCACGCTGGGCTGATTAAAAGTTTTATTGTCGGGACAAATGGCTTCACTAATTTTAGTTTCAATTCCACGCTGGGCTGATTAAAAGTTTTCGGGGACGGGTTTTCCCGGATCCAGGCGGCCGGTTTCAATTCCACGCTGGGCTGATTAAAAGCCACCTGGCCCCCGGGGGAGTCGATGTGCAGCACAAGTTTCAATTCCACGCTGGGCTGATTAAAAGCCGGGCCGCTCGTTTTTCAGGATGTGCGGCTTTTCTCCGTTTCAATTCCACGCTGGGCTGATTAAAAGTGCCGGGTCCGGGTCGGATCCGTCATCGTTTACCGGGTTTCAATTCCACGCTGGGCTGATTAAAAGTCAATCTCCGATCTTGTGAGTTTCATTTCATAAGATGTTTCGTAAGCGGTAAATAAACCCCATCTTCCGCAGGCCCGCACCCTGGAGTATGATGCCGCCAAAACTCTAAATGGAGGCATCATGGAAACAGAATCAAGACAAGAAAAACTGGAAAAACTCCGCAAGTTCTGGAAGACCCATCTGGATAAATGGGAAGAATCCGGACTGCCCCAGAAAGAATATTGCCGGCAGCACAATCTGGTTTATCATCGCTTCGGGTATTGGAAAGCCCGGATCAAATCCAGAAACCTGCCGGTCAAGTTCGTCCAGGTGGCATCACAACCCATAAACCCCGGCCCATATGTTTTAAAGCTCAATCTGCCCCGGGGCTGCCAGATTGAAATTCCGGACGATTTTTCGGCAGACACATTGAAGCGGGTCCTGGCCACATTGCAGGAGTTGTGATGATAACCGTTCCATCAGATGTAAAGATCTACCTGGCCCTGGGTGCAACAGACATGCGAAAATCCATCAACGGTCTGTCCATTATCGCCAGTGAACAGATGAAGCTGGATATCTTCTCAGGCCATCTGTTTGTTTTCTGCAACCGGAGCAGAACCATCTTGAAGATCCTGTATTGGGACCGGAACGGGTTCTGCATCTGGCAGAAACGGCTTGAAAAGGACCGGTTTAAATGGCCCGGCACCCACAAAGAGGTCATGAATATCGGGGAAAAAGAATTGTCCTGGCTGGTGGCGGGATTGAACATTCAGCAGGCCCACAAACCGTTGAAATATTCCATGATTTTTTAGAGAAAAAACTATGAAAAACCGCGTGGTTGTGCTATATTCAGCACATGAACATCGAGAAGATTTCAGGCATAAGCGATATTGATGAATTAAAGGATACACTTCTTTCCCTGGTTGGAGAATTTAACCAGAAAGAACGCAACTACCAATCTGAAATCAAAATCCTCAATGAACAGATAAAAAACCTTCAAGACAGGCTGTTCGGCCGTAAAACAGAGAAAATCCACAAACCGGACGGACAGCTTTCCCTGTTTGATATGCCTGAACCGGATCTCCCCATCCAGGAAGAGCCGGAAGATGTTACCATTAAGGAGCATACCCGCAAAAAACGTGGCCGCAAGCCCCTGCCGGCAAACCTGCCCCGCATAGAGGTGGTTCATGAGCTCAGTGAAGAGGAAAGGCAGTGCGGCTGCGGTTGCCTCAAAGATCGCATCGGACAGGAAGTGTCTGAACAACTGGATTATATCCCTGCCAAAGTCAGGGTGATCCGGAATATCCGGTATAAATATGCCTGCAAAAACTGCGAAGGGACCGAGGATGACAACCCTGCCGTGACCATTGCCAGGATGCCGGATCAGATTATTCCGAAAAGCATTGCCACCTCCGGGCTTCTGGCTCATATCCTGACCGCAAAGTTTGCCGATGCCCTGCCGTTTTACCGTCAGGAAAAGCAGTTCAAACGACTGGGAGTCGAGATCCCCAGATCTACCATGTGCGGATGGGCGATGAAAACCGCAGAAGCCTGTGACATCATTCTGGCCATGATGAAAAAAGCGGTGCTTCAAAGCGATCTGATCAATATCGACGAAACCCCGGTGCAGGTGTTGAAAGAACCCGGCCGGATAAAAAGCTACATGTGGGTGTTCAAGGGAACCTCACGGGGGAGACCGGTGCTTTTGTACCATTACGATCCGTCCCGGTCCGGGGATGTGGCGGCCTCATTTTTGAACGGGTATAAAGGAATCGTCCAGACGGACGGATATTCAGGCTATGGATTTCTTGACCAGAAAAAAGATATCCTTCATGTGGGCTGCTGGGTTCATGCCCGCCGAAAATTTGTGGAGGTGACCAAGGCGGTCAGCCGCAAGACCAAAACACCGGTCGGCAATGCCGCTACCGCTTTGAAATATATCGGCAAGCTGTATAAGATTGAAAAGACAGCCCGGGCTGACCAGTTGTCACCCCGTGAGATATATGAAAAACGCCAGATGGAAGCCGCCCCGATCCTTGAAGAGTTCAAAAAATGGCTCGATGCCACCGTTGAAAAAGTGCCGCCCAAAAGCCTTCTGGGAAAAGCGGTGAATTACACGCTAAACGAATGGAGCCGCCTGGTCCGTTATATTGAAGATGGCCGGGTGGGTCCGGACAACAATGCGGTTGAGAATGCCATCCGGCCCTTTGTGGTGGGACGGAAGAACTGGCTGTTCTCCTGCACACCCGAGGGTGCCCGGGCCAGCGCGGCCATTTACAGCCTGATCGAAACCGCCAGGGCCAACGGACTGGAGCCCTATTGGTACCTCAAACACCTGTTCGAGAACCTCCCGGAAGCCATGTCCGAGGAAGATTTTCAAGCGCTGCTCCCGCAACAGATTGACAAAGATCGAATCGCTGTCCCAACACCATGAACAGTAACGGATATTTGGTCCTGTGAAAAGGTGGGGTTTATAAACCGCTTACAAAGAATTGTAGACCACGGAGTTATGCGTAGTGATTATTTGTTTCAATTCCACGCTGGGCTGATTAAAAGCGTCATCCGCCAAAGATTACGAACCCATTGAGGAAGAGTTTCAATTCCACGCTGGGCTGATTAAAAGAGGCCAAAGCCAGAGACCTGAAGGATAACGAGGAAAGTTTCAATTCCACGCTGGGCTGATTAAAAGGAAGCAACTGACTTAGCCGGACCGTTTTTAACATAGTTTCAATTCCACGCTGGGCTGATTAAAAGTTCCACCGGGGCCGAAAACCTGGAAACTCCCGCCAGGTTTCAATTCCACGCTGGGCTGATTAAAAGTGTAAGTGACCTTATTTCTATTTCAGATGAATATCTGTTTCAATTCCACGCTGGG